>ENA-ORMX01000006-ORMX01000006.1-human-gut-metagenome-genome-assembly--contig:-NODE-6-length-143779-cov-7.223213_pt1 | contig 143779 bp, 136 predicted proteins | sample MGYA00242108_ERZ509007 | MGnify/ENA primary metagenome ERZ509007 (study PRJEB26280, sample SAMEA2338745) | human gut metagenome | biome: human gut; feature: human-associated habitat; material: faeces...
GGATGCGTTTATCAAAAATCAAAGCAGCAAAGCAATTAGACTTTTCGAAATCCGTAAGTGACAAGACAATTTTTTTGTCGCAGTCCACGGATTCTTGTATATTTTGGCAGGCAAAATTTGGTTTACAATAACCTGACATAAGAAATAGTATGGGCGCATTCCCTTTATTAGTGCAGGAAGTCTTAGTATCCGTTTTCAGCATCTTGACAAGAGACGCCCTGCTAGGTAAAATAGGGGCAATACTATCTGATAATATCGGATTATCATTTAATCCTGACCGGTATTGCTACATAGTATATATAAATAATACATTTAAGAAATGGAGTTGATTTTTTGGATTCGAGTGACGCCTCGCAGATTATCATTTTATTGATCCTTCTGCTTCTTTCTGCGTTTTTTTCATCCGCAGAAACGTGTCTGACAACCGTAAACAAAGTTCGTATGCAGTCTATGGCAGAGAATAACACCAAAAATGCTGCCACTGTTTTAAAATTGATCGAGAAGCCTACACAGCTTTTAAGCGGCATCCTGATTGGAAACAATATCGTGAACCTGACCGCTTCCTCGCTGACGACCTCTTACGCGATCCGTATTTCGCAGAGAAATGGACTTCCGATATCTGCCAGTGTCCTGACCGGAGCGGCAACTGCTATTCTGACGATCCTGGTCCTGATCTTTGGAGAGATCGTTCCGAAGTCATTGGCGACAATCAATGCGGAGAAACTGGCATTGATCTATGCGAAGCCTGTCTATGCACTGACACAGATTCTTCGCCCTGTTTCCTTTCTGATGAACCAGATTTCTTTTGGCTTACTGAAGCTTTTACGTGTCGATGTGTCGCCGCGACCGGCGATCACAGAGAATGAGCTTTTGACAATGGTTAATGTCAGCCATGAGGAAGGTGTTATTGAAAGCGAAGAGCGTGAAATGATCACGAACGTGGTAGACTTTGGCGATTCGCTCGCCAAGGATGTCATGGTACCGAAGATGGATGTGGAATTTGCGAACGTTGAGCTTACATATCAGGAGCTCATGGAATGTTACGGCAAAAAGAAATTCACACGAATGCCCGTATATAAAGAAAGCCGTGATAATATCATCGGCATTATCAATCTCAAGGACATCTTCTTCTACGAGGGATCCCATGAGGATTTTAAGATTTCTGATGTCATGAGAGAACCTTATTTCACATACGAATATAAGAAAATATCCGAGCTTTTCTTCGAAATGAAGCAGGAATCGATCCCCATGGCGATCGTGCTTGACGAATACGGCGCCACAGCCGGACTGCTTACTATCGAGGATCTGATCGAGGAGATCGTTGGTGAGATCCGCGATGAATATGATGGATATGAAGAGGATGAGATCACAAAGCTGGATGATGAGAATTACATTCTGCTAGGCGTTGCCAAGCTGGATGATATCAATGAAGAGCTTGGAATCAATATCGAATCCGAGGATTATGATTCCATTGCCGGACATATCATCAACCTGTTAGATCATTTTCCAAAAACCGGAGAACGTGTTTCCGACAATTTTGCCGAATATATTGTTCTCGCCGCTGAGAAAAACCGTATTGACAAGGTAAAGGTTCATCTTCTTCCTCAGATCAACGAGGACGAAGTTTCTGACAGCGACCGTTCCACGGAAGGTGAAGCGTCCGAGGCATAACCTGCTTTTCACGGCTTTACCATGCGTTTTATATCGCTGTCATCGAAATTTATATTACATCCCCTACACTGTATGGGTATAGAAACACAAAGCGTATCACAGAGTATAACAATCTGCGATACGCTTTTCATGCATTTATACACGATTTTCCTACATGACGGCGTTTTGAAGAAGCTTCTGAATAAATTCCGGATACAAGTCGTCTTCAAAACTCACTGCGTACAATCCTGAAATTCACAGTTTTCAAGCTGACTTCCGACCGCCTTGTCCACGGCTCCTCCACTGATATCCGAAATACAGCGGACAAAACGACAGTTATTGATCATACCTTTCTTGCCAAGCATCGTGACCGCCGCGCCACTCTTACCCCGGCAGTTCACAAACAGGCATCCCTCCACAACTCCGCTCTGACAATGTACACCGCCATTCTGACAGTAATTGAAAATACATTGCGTAATCTGTGGAAAATATGCATTAAATATCGCTCTTCCGCCCCGCATATTACAAAAAACCGACCGGTACGCCTCCATCCGGCTTCCGGTTGCAAAAATGCCTCCCTTTCTGCCCATACCGTCCAATCTGCTTTCCTTGACCGTACAGCCTCTTGCATGCTCCAGTATGATCATGTCATTTGCCTCCATATCATCCGCACGCACGAACGACTTCTCAATCTCCAGATAACCTCTGCACCGGATCGGATATCTTAAATACACGACCGCATCATGGATCCGCAGAGTTCCCTGTGGCTGCACCTGCAATTCGCAGTCCACGATCGTATGGATCCCGATCTCACACTCTCCCGAAATCTCCAGACCTCTCGGCGCAATGATATATTGTATCGTCTCCGTTCTCTCCGGAAAACACTCCTGATATCGCAGACCTGACACGCCATCTCCGATCCATCCAATGCAAAAGACGGCTGCTCCATATTCGGAAGCATAACATTTCTTAAAAAAGCAGTCTCTTATCTCCATCGACTGTCTGATATACACAGCACCGCCACGAACTGCCTCACAATGCCAGAAACGGCACTGCCGGATCGTTACTTTTCCGTCTCTCGCCATTACTGCACCACCGTTTTCTCTGGAATAACAGTGATGGAAAACCGTCCCGGTAAGCTCCAGTGTCTTTCCCCAGAAACGCACCGCAGCTCCCCTTGTCGTATGATATATCTCGCTGCCCCGAATGACAGCCTCCCCATCCTGCGCCCGTAGAAACATTCCGTAATTCCGGCAGTCAATATCGCACTGCTCCATGATCACTTTTCCGGCACGACGAATATTGACACATGCCCGGTGAGAATCACTTTTACGGATCAATTTACTGTTCTCAGCGATCAAGGTACCTCCTTCAATAGAAATATTGCCATAAATGCGCACCACGGCATGATCCAGCCGCAGCACCATGCCATCCCTTAAAACAATATCCTCCCGGATCTCACAGCGGTCTACAAGCCGCAGCTTTCCGGCTTTATCAAGATCTTTCTGGGCACACAGCGAGGTCTCGTATAATGTCATCCGGTAATATTTTAATTCCATCAGAGACAGCTCCATCTTCGCTTCTGTCATCTGCTGATAGATCCGACGGCACTGTTCATCCTTCTCCTGTCCAGCCGCCTGTATAAAATGAGCTAACAGCCTCGATGCCTTCTCCGGGATCTCAAGCATGTGCATTACAAGCCTTATATTTTCCTGTTCCTTTTCAGACGGATCATCCTCCGAAGATATATTGTACAGATCTAACATCAACAGATAACGTTTCTCATCAGAATCCATATGATCACAAAGATATCCCAGCACCTCGCTTGGATTTGCAGATTTCTTCAATGCCAGCGCCATCTGTTCTGCCCGAAGCTCCAGCCCCCGGTGTACCAGCCGGTCCAGCTCGTAGTTTTGTTCCGGCGGCACCTGCGGATTCATGGCAGCGTGAATCATAACTGCCGCCGCATAATACATCTTAAATTCCTCCGATTCAAAGTACAGAGGATGCTTCGGCGTCAGCCAGGATTTCTTTTTATAATAAAGCTTTTTCTGATTCCCTATGATCATACGAATCACCAGCCTTTCCCAAAATGCTTATACGGACTCTTGTCTGCCAGACTGCAAACAGAAGCTTCCTGATCTTTTCCCGTAAAATCCCCACTCTCAAAGTGTGTTAAAAAACGGATGCTCCTGCGGCGTGCAATCTCTGCAGCTGCATTCCTCAATGCGCTGCCCCAGCTTCTGATACTTAAAGTACACAGCCGCCGCCAGATATTTGGCATGACAGCTCTCAAAACTGCATCGGCGCAGTAAAACATCATGTATGGTATCCGCGTAAACAGCTCCTCCATACTCTGCCTGTGCATGCTTAAAGGTACAGTCCACGATCTCTGCACTGGCAGCATCCTCAATCGATAACATCCCTCCCTGTCCATAGCAGAAATGCGTATCTGCAAGCTTCATTGCATCGCCCTCAAAGGAGATTGCTCTGGCTCCTGCTGTGTGACAAATCCAACATTCGCGGATCAGAAGATGCCCCGTTGTCTGATGCAGCATGCCGCAGTGCTCCTGACAGTTCACTGTGGTGTCTGTGAGGGTGACAACCGAGGACTCCTCGATTGTCAGCCAGTATGCTGCAGAGCAGCCCATCACCTCAATATGCCCGTGATCTGCTACAAAGCGTCCACCATGCACGATCACTCTGCCGTTCATATGAATATCCGCTCCATGGATCAACAGACGTCCACCCTTATCTACTTCAATATCTCCCTGTATCACAACCGGATAGTCCAGAATCACCGTCTCCCCGTCACGAATCCGCATCGCCTCCAGCTGCTCCTCCAGATGAAACATCGGAAAGAACCAGGTCAGAAAATCATACCTGATCCGGAAGCCCTGCTCCACAAATCTGCGGTATACTTCTACTGCAGCCTCAACTCTGCCCATTTGCCGGCAGCGGTCAAATGCCGCAAAAAATTCACGCTCCGCCGTTGAAAACTGAAACACCTGCAGATAGTCCTCCAGCACTGCCTGACAATATTCCTTCGCCCAGGATGCGAAAGAAAGGATGCTGTACAGATCAAGCACAAAGCAATACTGTTCTTCTTTCCCCTGCAGCATTCCGAATACATGGTCAACCCATTCATCAAAGTGGTTGTTTAGGTCAAAGAATATCTGCTGTTCCTGCTCTTTCGCCAGATTGATCGACCTCATAAGCTCCTCAAAGAAATCCTGCGTTTCCATAATAGACTTCATATGTCCCATAGACATTACGCCAAGTCCAAAGCAATAGGTATATTTAAACTCCGGATCTTTTTTCCAATACGGATGATGTCTGTCCATGACGCCTCCTTTCATCCGCTCTGTACCGGCTCGCCACGTCCTGCTTCCCCGTCCGAACGATATTTTCCTTCAACATCACAGCTGCCTGCTTTAACTGACTCATAAACTCACTGTTCTCTGCACGGCTGCTCCTCAGATAATTGCGGTTCAGGAACGGAATGATCCTTCCCTCGGCCGCTGCCATACGCAGATCGATATTGTAAGGAACCGCACCAATTCTCTCCTTTGGAATCCGGTATTCCTTCCGGATCTGTTCCAGATCAAAGGGATTTTCCTTTTCATACTGCCCGACCAGAAAGATTGATTTGCTCGCCAGTCCCTCAAAGTGTTCAAAGAAATCGTCCCATGCTGCCTGCTCCTGATCAATATTGACCACAACAATATCAGCTTCCTCCAGGATCTGTACCGAGCTTGCATTGCCCTTTGATTCCGTATCAATGAATACCATATCGGAAATATTCTCCAGACAGCGGAACAGATCCTTATGTGCCAGCTCAAACTCATAGTCAAAAACTTCTCTATTTACAATATAACTTTGCGGAAGATAATAGATGCTTGAATATAACAGAGGAATAGATGCTCTTCGAATCAACTGCTCTCCGGGTGCTCCCGTATAAAGCCTTTTGAGTATATACTCAATCCCATACTTGTTATAATACTGTCCGGTCTCATGCAGCATATCGATCTTGTCCTGTGATAGCAGCATACCATTCAGATTATTCACATTATAATGATTCTCCAGAAGAACACTTCTTCCCATCCCTGCAATTGCGGAAACAGCCGCCATACATACCATGTTGGTCGACACTCCGCCGTTCTTTCGTACATTGCTCCAAAATGCAATTTTCATAAATTTCCTCCTCACCCGTTTTGGTATCACAATCATATGATAATTTTACGGCTTCGTAAAGAGGTTTTTATTTTTTCTACTTTTTTAATAAATCAGTCTGTCATATTTTGTCGTAAACGCTAGAAAATGCCGTGTGGTACAAGGCATTTTCTGATTTTGCCTACTCTGACACTGCATCCTGAAAATCGCTTCCGGTTATACTACTAATTATTTCGGCTAAATATTCTGTTTTTTTGAATGTTTCCCTGACTAATTTTCCAAATTTCACATACCGTTTCCGTCCATGCACACAGAAGCGGTACATCCAGTTGATTTCCGCAATCACAATATCATCATCCGACCGCCCCAATACAAGATCTCTTGAAAACCGCAAAATTATAAACACAAAAAACTCTCCCAATATCCGAAACTGATTCTCTGCATCACTGCTTTCCGGATATTCCAGCCTGCAGCTATAGACCCGGTAGCAGAGATAATTGGCGGCGAAGCGCCGTAGAAGCTCTCTGTTCCTCTCCTCAAAATCCATCATTTCCTGCAGAATCTTTGACGTCTCACGCTCGCCCTCAAAATAATCGAAGCTTCCATCCAGATAATTTAGCTCCGGCGATGACCCCATGATTTCCAGACATCCATTCACAATGTCGTACATTTTGCAGTAGCGGTTCCACATTTTGCGGATCTGTTCCCTCATATCCGGTATCTGCTCGTCTGCACCGGCTTCTTTCAGAAGCCTTATCAGCGATCCATACTCCCCGGAAAGCTTCGGAATCTCCTGCCGGGACACATTGGTAACATGTCCATCCGTTCTGTAAAAGCTGACCGGCTGCTGAAGCAGATACTTGGCAACAACCGGGCACGATGCCGCCATGGACATCCACAGATCCCCATTTACCCTTCCTGCCAGTCTCGGAAACTTGCGGCAGGTAACACACAGCATCTGTTCCTCTGTATTTCTCTGAATGCGGCACAAACCGTCCAGATCAAGCATCGCACAGCTTCCATCCGAACGGTTTGCGAAATAACAGTCCTGTCCCTTCTTACGGACATGCTGCAGAATATCATCCCGCAGTTTGTGATCCGGCAATGCCTGAAATCTCTCCATTGCCTCCTGATCAATACGAATCCTCCAACCTGCACAGCAGGTCGAAGGACAATCTCCTGCCATGCAGGAAAAGTCTTTGTAAAGTCCTAAGTAATAATATCCCATCTCTTTAAAATGTCAGATCTGACTTTGCATGAAGCAGCTTTGCTCCATTAATGATAACGGCAACACCGGCAGCAATTCCGCCTACGATCAGGAGAATCCCTGTCACCAGACTAAATGCTCCCACGGATTTCATTGTTTTGTAAACCTTCTCTGCCATAAGGTCCCTCCTCCATTTCATTTATGAACGGTTTCGCACTGTTTGAGAAACCGCCACGAATCATTTATTGACAACCATACTCTTTATAATATGCATCAATCGCCGCTTTAATCGTATCATCTATCACGATCTTACCCTGGCATTTCCTATTATAAAGGTATTCTACCACATCCTCCATCGTTACGATCGCATTTGCGCCAAAGCCATACTTCTCCTGAATCTCATCAAGGGCACTGGCATTGCCGGAAAGACCTCTCTCCATACGGTTTAAGGATACCATCAATCCAAGGATCTCCACATCCCCCTGAGCCTGAATGATCGGGAATGTCTCCTCAATGGACTTACCGGATGTCGTAACATCCTCAATGATGACAACCTTATCTCCGTCCTTGATCTTGCTTCCCAGAAGAATGCCGGTATCTCCATGATCCTTGACTTCCTTACGGTTAGAACAGTAGCGAATCTCCTTGCCGTACAGCTCGTCAAATGCCATTGTCGTAGCTACGCTGAGTGGGATTCCCTTATATGCCGGTCCGAAAAGCACATCAAAATCATCCCCATAATGCTCATGGATCGCCTTCGCATAATACTGTCCCAGCTTACGAAGCTGTGCGCCTGTCACATAAGCTCCCGCATTCATAAAAAATGGAGATTTACGACCACTCTTCAGTGTAAAGTCACCAAACTTCAACACATTACTCTCCACCATAAACTCAATAAATTCCTGCTTATACTGTTCCATTGTAAATACCTCCTTATTCATTTAAAAGACACTATATCCCCTGCGAAAATCTTGACAGGAACTGTCTTGTTCTCTCTTCCTGTGGATTCTCGATCACCTGCTTTGCGTCGCCCTGCTCCACGATCACTCCACTGTCCATAAAGATAACCTGATCCGCCACATCTCTTGCAAACGCCATCTCATGTGTGACAATGACCATGGTCATATTCTGATCGGCAAGACTGCGGATGACCTTTAAAACTTCCCCGGTAAGCTCCGGATCCAGTGCTGAGGTCGGCTCATCAAAGCAAAGAATATCCGGCTTCAATGCAAGCGCTCTCGCGATTGCTACACGCTGCTGCTGTCCGCCGGAAAGCTGATGCGGATAATGCTGCATCCGGTCCGATAATCCCATTTTGTCTAAAAGTTCTTTAGCTTCTGCCTCAATTTCTTCATAGATTTTCTTTTTGTTTTCCTTGAAGCCCGGCTTGCCCTTTTCGAGAAGCTGTCTTGCCAGCATAACATTCTGCAGTGCTGTGTACTGCGGAAACAAATGAAACGCCTGAAAAACCATACCAAAGTGAAGCCGTTTCATACGGATATCCTTCTCCTTGACAGAGGTTGCATCCTCTGCATCAAAAAGCGTCTCTCCCTGAACAACGATCTTTCCCTTATCCGGTTTCTCCAGAAAGTTCAGACAACGAAGCAGTGTTGTCTTGCCGGAACCGGAGGAACCAATGATCGCCAGAGCCTGTCCCTGCTCCAACGAAAAGGAAATGTCCTTTAATACCGGTGTTCGGTCAAAGGATTTCTCGATATTTTGTACTTCTAATATTGCCATGACATTGTCCTCCTATTTGAAATATTCCAGCTTTCTCTCCAGCCATCCAAGGAACAGAGTAAGAATACCGCTAAATACCAGATAATAAACCGCCGTAAAGAACAACGGCCAGATCTGTCCGGAAATTCCATTGGAGCCCTTCAGAAATGCCTGACCTGCCCAGATAATCTCCTGCAGCGCAATAATACGCGCCAGAGAAGTATCCTTAACCAGTGTAATGATCTCATTGGAGATCGGAGGAACAATCCGCTTGATCATCTGTAACAATGTTACCTTGAAAAAGATCTGTCTTTTGGTCATACCGAGTACAAGACCAGCCTCCTGCTGCCCCTTTGGCACACTTTGGATACCACCACGGTAGATCTCCGAAAAATAGCACGCATAATTAATAATAAAGGAAACAGCTGCCGCCATGAATCTTCCGTCCTCACCGCCGCTCCAGATCGTTTGTCCAAGAACAAGTCCCGGAAAATAATAGATGATCAGAAGCTGGATCATCAGAGGCGTTCCACGAATGATCCACACAAACAGTCTTGTGAGATACTTCAGTGGACGAAAACCGGATAAAGATCCGAATGCGATGACCAGTCCAAGTGGAAAGGCTCCTAAAAGCGTTACAAAAAATAGCCTTAATGTTTGTAAAAAGCCCACATTTAATGCATGAAATACAATGGGCATCTGTTCCATGATCGTTGACATTATTATACCTGCCTTTTATTATTTCTCTCTTTGCATGGCAAAAGCTGCCGCAGATGTAACATCACGGCAGCCCTGCATGATTATATTACTGTTCAATAAGTGCAGCCTGAACACCATACTTCTCGGCTGTCTTCTTCATACTGCCATCCTTGTAGCTCTCAGCAAAGAAGTCATTTAACTTGTCTGCCATGTCAGATCCCTTACGGAAACCTACACCATACTCCTCGCTATTAAAGCTTGCTGTATAAGTAAGCTTCTCATAACCGGTTCCCTCACCAACCATTGCTGCTGCCATCAGGGAATCGATCACTGCCGCATCAGAGGTACCTGCAGAAACCTCCATCAGCGCATCAGCCTGTGCCTTTACGGATGTATAATTGTAACCAAGCTTGGAAAGCTCCTTCTCTCCTGCAGAGCCTGCCTCAACCGCAAAGTTCAGATCCTTCATACTCTCTACGGTACTGTACTTATCCTTGTCTGCTGCCTTGACAATTGCCACCTGTGCGTTATTGCAGTATGCATTGGTGCATGCCATAGAGCTTGTCACCTCATCGGTAAGTGTCATACCGTTCCATACACAGTCGATGGACTTTGCATCAAGCTCCAGAACCTTGTTATCCCAGTCAATCTCTACGAACTCAGCCTTAACGCCGAGGCTCTTTGCAAATGCATTCGCCATATCCGCATCAAAACCGATCCACTCATCAGAACCCTTCTGATAATCCATCGGCTCAAAATCCGTGATACCAACGATCAGTGTTCCCTTATCCTGAATGTAAGCAAGATCAGAGCCATTGTCGTTCTTGGAAGCTGCCTTCTTATCAGATGAAGCGCCGCCGCTTGTTGCCGTGTCCTTATTTGCACTTCCACATGCCGTCATACTGCAGCACATTGCCAGTGAAAGTACCATTGCCAGTATTTTCTTCTTCATTATGTAACTCCTTCCTCGTATTACTGTCTGTTGCTTTCCTCTCCGGTCACCAAAATGCCGGACCGGAATCTGTTGCTTGCAAATAAGCTTGCTCGCACAGATTTCATCATATCATAGCCCACTGCAAGTGTAAAGATAATGTTAAATATTCCTGTATTTATTAAGCGTGAACACAGCCGATCAGCTCATGAATATCTTCCACATGATTCTCCTTCATAAACTGCTCAATGCCCTCGATCACATCGATCGTTGCCGCCGGATTGTTAAAGTTCGCCGTTCCGACCGCCACCATCGTAGCACCTGCCATAATAAATTCCAGTGCATCCTCCGCTGTGCGGATACCTCCCATGCCAAGCACAGGAAGCTTCACTGCCTGTGCCACCTGATATACCATGCGGACCGCCACCGGCTTGACTGCCGGACCGGACATACCGCCGGTCTGATTGGCCAATGCAAAGCAGCGTCTGTTGATGTCGATCTTCATGCCGGTCAGTGTATTGATCAGGGAAAGAGCATCGGCGCCACCTGCTTCTGCCGCTCTCGCCATCTCTGTGATGTCCGTCACATTCGGACTCAGCTTCATGATCACCGGCTGTTTTGCGCGCTTTTTAATGTCCGCCGTGATCTTCTCAACCAGCTTTGGATTCTGACCAAAAGCAATACCACCCTCCTTGACATTCGGACAGGAAATATTGATCTCAAGCAGATCCACATCCTGGTCTGCCAGGCGCTCTACCACCTCAAGATACTCCTCTGTGGTATGACCGCACACATTTACAATGATTCCTGTATCAAACTGCTTCAGATACGGAATGTCTCTCTCAATAAAAACATCAATGCCCGGATTCTGAAGTCCGATAGCATTTAACATACCACCGTAGGTTTCACATACACGCGGCGTCGGATTGCCCGGCCATGGCACATTGGCAACACCCTTTGTGGTAACTGCTCCCAGACGGTTCAGATCCACATATTCTCCATACTCTGCACCGGAGCCAAAGGTTCCTGATGCTGTTGTCACCGGATTCTTCATCGATACTCCGGCAAAATCAACTGATAAATTCATATTCATCCTCCATGTCCTATAAGCTGTCTGCTCTGTACTGTCTGTCCGATCAAATCCGGCAAACACCGATTACAGACACACGATCACAATGTAACATCCTTCGCATTAAAGACAGGACCATCTTTGCACACACGCTTGTTATGTACATGACTGTGTCCGTCTACATCTGTAGACTGGCAGACACATCCCAGACATGCACCTATGCCGCACGCCATTCTCTCCTCCATGGATATCTGTGCCTCTGTGTTCTTCTCTGCCGCATATGCCTTCACTCCGCGAAGCATCGGCATTGGTCCGCAGGCATAGATTGTGTCTGCTTCCAGCTCATTTGCACGGATCGCATCAATGACATTACCCTTCGTTCCAACACTGCCATCCTCTGTAGATACATAGACGGACGCATACCGAGTAAATTCTTCCTTCAGGAAAAGATCGCTGTCCCGGTATCCAAGCACCACAGACACCTCCACGCCCTCTGCGTGAAGTGCCTCAGCCAGTGCAAGCATCGGCGGGATTCCGATTCCTCCACCGATCAAAACTGCTTTTCCTTCCTTTCTCGTAAATCCATTGCCAAGAGGTCCGATCACCGGGATCTGATCTCCTTCACCCATAGCAGAAAACTCCTTTGTTCCTTTTCCTGCCACACGGTAAACAACGCGAAGCTTTCTTCCCTCCGCATCAATCTCACAGATACTGATCGGTCTTGGAAGCAGTCTGCTTCCCTCCGCACAGTACATGGAAATAAACTGACCCGGCACAGCCTGTGCCGCAATATTATAATCCCCGGGGAACTGAAGCCACATGCTGTAGATTCCCTCGGAAATCTTACTTTGGCTTACGATCACCGCCATACATTTCTTTTTCTCTGCCATTCTTGTCTCCATTTCTGCCATAACACTGCAGCTTCTCGCTACAGATGTATCCTGAACCGCGAACTTATCTGCGTCCTGCGTTAATATCCTCGATCATGTCGATCACTGCCTGTCTGGATGCCTCTGCGTAATGATCTGCGCCGAACTTCGCATATTTATCCTGCTTATAGGCGCAGATGATTCCACGGGACGAATTTACGATCGCACCAAGTCCATCCTTGTTGAAGTAAGGGGCAAGATCGGATGCCTTACCGCCCTGTGCTCCATAGCCCGGCACAAGAATGTATGCCTTTGGCATGATCTTACGAAGGATCTTCCCCATCTCCGGATAAGTAGCACCAACCACACAGCCGACATAGCTGTAGGTATCACCCATACACTGGCTGCCCCACTCGTTAACCTTCTCACCAACATACTCATAAAGCGGACGTCCGTCAATCAGACGATCCTGAAACTCTCCGCTGGATGGATTAGAGGTCTTAACCAGCACAAAGATTCCCTTTTTTTCTTCCTTACATACATCAATAAACGGATTCACTCCGTCACTTCCCAGATATGGATTCACTGTAACAAAATCCTCATCAAAGCCGTAATACTGTTTGCTTCCGACTGTCACCTTACCCAGATGTCCAACTGCATATGCCGTAGAAGTAGACCCGATATCACCACGCTTGATATCACCGATCACGACAAGACCTTTCTCCTTACAGTAATCCACGGTCTTCTTGAAGGCGATCATGCCCGGAACACCAAACTGCTCATACATTGCAACCTGAGGCTTTACGGCAGGAATCAAATCATATACCGCATCAACGATTCCCTTATTGTACTGCCAGATTGCCTCTGCTGCTCCTTCCAAAGTCTCTCCATACTCCTCAAATGCTTTCTTCGTCAGATGCTCCGGCACATAGCCAAGCATCGGATCAAGACCTACTACAACCGGTGCATCCTTTTTCTGAATCTGCTCTACTAACTTATTGATCATTTTAATTACCTGTTCCTTTCCTGATTCATGATCTTCCTTCTTCGTATACGATCTTTCCATCCACAATCGTTGTTACCACGCGTCCCGTCACCTTACGTCCGTCAAACGGCGTATTCTTTCCCTTGGAAGCAAACGAAGCACTGTCAATCTCATATTGATGCTCTACATCCGCGATCACAAGATCCGCAATTTTGCCGGGTGCGAGATTACCCTTGTCAATATCTAACACTCTTGCCGGATTCACACTCATCTTCTCAACGAGCTGCGACAAGGACAGATATCCTCCCTGCACCAGTTCTGTAAATCCCAGTGCAAAGGATGTCTCAAGTCCCACAATTCCAAACGGAGCCTTCAACATACTCTGTGCTTTCTCCTCAGCGCCATGTGGTGCATGATCGGTTGAGATCACATCCATCACACCGGACGCAAGAGCATCTTTTAACGCCTGCACATCCTTCGGACTGCGAAGCGGCGGGTTCATTTTGAATCTGCCATCATCCTCTGTGATCTCCTGATCGGACATCGTGAAATGATGCGGGCAAACCTCTGCGGTCACCCGGAGCCCCTGATCCTTTGCCATACCAACTAACACCGCACTGTCCGATGTCGAACAGTGGCACAGATGAAGCTTTGCACCTGTCTCCTTGCTGATCAGAATATCTCTCGCTACGATCACGTCCTCAACAGCATTTGTGATGCCCGGAAGTCCAAGCTCCTCCGCCTTCTCGCCGGCATTCATAACACCTCCGTCCACAAGCGGCTTGTCCTCACAGTGGGAAAACATCGGAATCTCATACTGTGCTGCCTGCTCCATCGCATGACGGAACAAAAGACTGTCCATCACAGACTTTCCATCCTCGCTGAGTGCCACAATACCGGCATTTAACATGCCCTCGATATCTGCCAGCTCCCTGCCCTCCTGACCAACGGTAACAGCACCGATCGGAAGAACATGCACCGGCGCATCCTTCGCTCTCTCCAGAAGATCCTTCACCCTCTCCGGACTGTCGATCACCGGCTTCGTGTTCGGCATCGGACAGATCGTTGTTACGCCACCGCGCGCTGCTGCAGCACAGCCTGTCTGAATCGTCTCCTTATATTCAAAGCCCGGCTCGCGCAGATGCACATGAAGGTCAATAAAGCCCGGCATAACTACCTTACCAAAGGCATCGATCAGTCTGTCACCTTCTCCTAACACCTCCGGATCAATATCCTGTGCCACATCGGCAACCTTATCACCATCGATCAGAACATCATAAAATGCATCCACACCATTGGCCGGATCAACCAGTTTTCCATTTTTGATCAGTATCTTCATCCAATCACCGTCCTCTCTCATATCACGAAAAAGAGGGATGTCAGCCTTACGGCATTGACACCCCTTATCTTTTAATATAATTCTGCCTTGTCGATATCCTCTAACATTCTCTTATTGGAGATGTAATCTCCAAACTCGTCCGCGGATACCCATCGGCAGTCGTGCAGATCCTCAGAAAGCTGCACATCCTCTTCTTCCATGTCGGTGTAACAAAGGTAGGTTAGACCGAGACTGCACACGGAGCCAACCATAAATGTCCATGTATATAAGATCCGGTCAATCTCTGCGGTAAGCCCTGTCTGCTCCTGGATCATGCGGACAACAGCCACATCCGGCGACTCGCCAAATTCGGCTTCCCCATCCAGAAATTCCCACTGATACGGATCCATGATATTATCATCGTACCACTTTTCCACAATCAGATATCTGTCATCCTTTTTGACAATCCCCTTCACCAGAATCCTATATGCATTCATGCAGCCACCTCACTCCCTCATACTCACCAAAACGTGCTTTTCAATACTGCAATCGAAATCTGCCTGATTATTTCGCAGTGATATACTTCTTTGCTGTCAGAAGCTCTGCGGTAAGAACTGCTCCGCCTGCTGCTCCTCTGACGGTATTGTGGGATAAACCAACAAATTTGTAATCAAATACTGTATCCTCACGGAGACGTCCCATAGATACACCAAAGCCGTTCTCATAGTCAACATCCATGGAAACCTGTGGGCGGTTGTCATCCTCCAGATACTGGATAAAATGCTCCGGTGCGCTTGGAAGCTTAAGCTCCTGTGGCACTCCCGAATACTCTCTCCATACACGGATGATCTCTTCCTTAGAAGGCTTCTTGCCCTCCTCGAAGGTAACGAATACAGCTGCTGTATGACCATTGAGTACAGGAACGCGGATACACTGTGTTGTGATAACAGGACCGTCTGCCTTCACGATCTCACCGTTCTCGATGTGACCCCAGATACGAAGTGGCTCCTGCTCACTCTTCTCTTCCTCACCACCGATAAATGGGATGATATTGCCCTCCATTTCCGGCCAGTCCTTAAACGTCTTACCTGCTCCGGAAATCGCCTGATAGGTTGTAGCAACAACTGTCTTTGGCTCATAGCCGGCTTTCTTTAATGCATGAAGAGCCGGTGTATAACTCTGGATAGAGCAGTTTGGCTTTACTGCGATGAAACCTCTTGTTGTACCAAGACGCTTCTTCTGTGACTCTATAACCTCTAAGTGCTCCGGATTCAGCTCCGGCACTACCATCGGTACGTCAGGAGTCCATCTGTGGGCACTGTTATTAGATACGACAGGTGTCTCAGTCTTTGCATACTCTTCCTCGATCTTCTTGATCTCGTCCTTGCTCATGTCTACTGCGCTGAATACGAAATCTACCTTGGAAGCAACCTCTTCAACATTGCTGACATCCTCAACAATGATGTTCTTAACTGCCTCCGGCATCGGTGTTGTCATTTTCCAGCGTCCACCGATTGCTTCCTCGTACTTCTTGCCTGCACTTCTTGGGCTGGCTGCAATCGCAACAACCTCAAACCAAGGGTGATTCTCAAGCAAAGAGATGAATCTCTGTCCTACCATTCCGGTACCGCCAAGGATACCTACTTTTAACTTCTTATCCATGATGACCTCCAAAATAACTTTTTCTGAAAACACGTATGATTCTCTTTCGCATTTTCTCCGATTTTACACTATTCTAAAACATAAGTCAAACCGGACTTGTGATTTCATGCCTGCTGTGATAAAATCGTTACTGTTCGCAAGATCTTAATCTCACCGTTTCCGGTAAGATACATTATAAACAGAAAGGATGTCAATTATGAAAGCTACACCAGTCAAGGGAACCAGGGATTACCTTCCAAAGGAAACCGAGATCCGTGATTTCCTGCAGAATATTATTATGGAAACATACAGCAGCGCCGGATTTCAGCGCATCACTACCCCGATCATCGAGGACTCCGTAAACCTCGACAAAAGCGAGGGTGGTGAAAACCTTAATCTGATCTTTAAGATTCTGAAGAGGGGCAAAAAGCTGGAAAGTGCCCTTGCCGGTGATCATCCTACCGAGAAGGAACTGGCGGATATGGGTCTTCGCTACGACCTGACGCTTCCGCTCTCCCGTTATTATGCCAACAACCGCAACGAGCTTCTCTCACCGTTCAAGGTGATCCAGATGGATCGTGTATACCGTGCTGAACGTCCACAAAAGGGTCGTCTCCGCGAGTTTATGCAGTGCGATATCGATATCATCGGCAATGAGTCCCGAGACGCAGAGATCGAGCTGATCCTGACAACAACAAAGGCATTAAACCGCGTCGGTCTTACCGATTATAAGGTAAAGATCAATGACCGCCGTATCTTAAGCGATATTTTCGCTTACGCAGGATTTGCAAAGGAAGACAACGAAAAACTCGCCATTATTTTTGATAAGCAGGATAAGATCGGTATCGACGGTGTAAAAGCGGAGTTAGAGGAAAACGGTTTTGACCAGACCGGCATCGATAAATTCATCGCACTGTTTGCAGACGGATCCCTGACTCTGGAATCTGTTGCAAATGTCTGTGACGCATCTTATGTCACAGAGCTTCAGCGCATTATCGATGCTGTCACAAAGGTATCAAAGGGTGCGATCCCGGTTGAGTTCTGTCCTTCCCTCGTCCGTGGTCAGGGTTACTACACCGGCACGATCTTCGAGGTGGAAGCTGCAGGCTACAGCGGCGCAGTCGCAGGCGGCGGACGTTATGACAACCTGATCGGTAAGTTCTTAAATGAAGATATTCCTGCCGTTGGATTTTCCATTGGTTTTGAGCGTATCTTTGGTATTCTCATGGAGCAGAACTACTCGATTCCAAACCGCAAGAAAAAGATTGCTGTATTCTATGATGCAGATACCTACGCCGAGGCTCTGATCTACGCAGAGGATCTTCGCAACGACTATATCGTATCTGTAATTGCCCGTCCAAAAAAGCTTGGTAAATATCTGAACAAGCTGGAGGCACAGGGTTTTGACGGCTTTGCGGTCTATGGACAGGAGGACGGCGTAAAGCTGTTTGGTGAATAATTCACATTCCGGCCGGAATGCCGCTCCTAAAAACACATTTTAAGAAAAATAAATGCCCGAACCGTTATATGACTTCCATCGTCGGATCTTGAAATCTGACAATGGATGATCAATATATTTGCCGGTTCGGGCATTTTTATTGGATTCTGTTTTATGCGGATTCTTTCTGATATCTGCAGATTTCCTCCTGTACATTCCGGTCAATGCTGGTCAGGATCTCCGGATTCGGCTTTGCCGTATAATAGCCCTGGATCAGATCCACACCAAGGCGGATCACCGTCTCAAGCTCCTGCGAGGTCTCAACGCCCTCAGCCAGAACCTGAAAATGGTTCTCATGCGCAAAAATCACGATATCCTTGACAAAATGCTGTTTCTGTGGATTGTCCTGAATACCCGTCAGAAGCATACGGTCTACTTTCACATAATTGGGCATATAGCGCAGTAAATTCACAATATTGGAATATCCTGTACCATAATCATCAACAGCAGTCTCAATGCCAAGCTTCTCATATCCGCTCTTCATATCGGCAAGCGTCTTGTCATCGGCCTCCGTCTGCTCTGTCAGTTCAACAACCACGCGATTGGCATGCTTCGTCAACTTCTTCTCCAGCATCTGTGCCTCTTCCCCGGAAAGCTGGCTTCCCGGAATACTGTTGATAAAGATCTTCCGGCCTGCGAACTCATTCTCATGCTCATCCACAAGCTGAAGGATATTGAAAAAGGTCGCTCTCTCCACATCATAAAGACGTTCCAGATGAGAGGCGTACTTGATGATATTGATCGGTGAGATCCCCGGCTGTACCTGTGCCCGCATCAATGCCTCATAGGCGACAATAGAACCATCCTTCGCACTGACGATCGGCTGAAAATGATAGGTAAAAAGATTCTCGTCAAGAACCTTTTTAACCTGTGCCGCCTGTTCCTGCTCCTGTACAGAAAGCGTCACATCTCCATGCAGCCTCTTCTCGCTCGCCTTATGACCGTTCTTGCGGATCACCGCTGCATTGACAAGATCCTCCATCTCCACCAGATCCTTCACACGCTTCGTTCTGCTTCCGCTAAACAGGCGCAGTTCGTACCGGCTCTGCGGACTTTGATTATACTCCTCCAGACTCTGATCAATTCGGCGGCGCACCTCATGGATCTTCTCATGACTTGCCTCATCCACCAGCTCTGCCATGATAAATTCATCATCACCAAGACGGCAGCACATCGCCCCTTCATCCGCACACTGCTGAATGATCCCGGCAACCTTACGGATTGCTCTGTCTCCTTCGGTACGTCCATACTTCTCGTTAATCTTATCCAGATTCGCCATATCCATTGCCAGCACACTGACAAACCGATTCTCTTCGCAGGCGCGTTCCACCATCGGCTTGGAATGCTTCACAAAACCGGTGTAATTAAACATTCCTGTCAATTCATCGTGGATCTTCTTCTCCTGTACTCTCTGATTGGTTCTCTGCAGTGCATCCATACGGCGGAAGCACTCCATACCGATCATCAGGTTATGTAACCACATATAATAACGCTCATCATAAGCCTTTGGTTCATTGCCATAGCCAAGCACCGCATAGCCAAAGCACATATCTTCAAAATAAAGCGGACTGAAAATATACGCCTTCGGTGTTGCGCTTTCCTCATATATCTCCGGAAGCATCTGCTCACGTGGAAAACTCTCGGTAAAGTTCAGCCTGTCCTCCCCCTTACCGGAGTGTCCACAATGTAATACCGGTGCAATCTGATCTGTATAATGTCCCTTGATGATATTTACACTTGCCGGTTTATCCTCCCGGATCCACAGATCATTAACGCAGATATGAAAGCTGTCAAACTCGCGGATCTGATAACTGTATGTCTGAACGGAATCCATCAGCTCCGGAAATGAATTCTGCGAGATCCAGTCCTCTGTCAGATGATTAAAGTTGGAATACAAGCTTTTCCTGGAAACCTCCGTGGACCACTGCTCTCTGACGATCCGCCGGGGGATCACACTCTCACAGTGACAGCCACAGCTTCCACCGATAAACAACGGAGCCTCATATTCAAACTCCGGCATACTTTCCTGCTTCAAAAGACTATCCATGCATGCTGCCGCATATTCTCCGAACTCTCTGGAGGGAATATCCATCGAGGTGATCGGACTTGGACTTTCCTTTCCCTCCGGCACAGAATCATACCCGATCACAGCAATATCCTCCGGTACCCGTACGCCCCGCTCCGCCAGTGCCTCTGCTACGCCGATTGCCATCAGATCATTGGCACAGGCAATCGCCTGCGGCAGTGCCCGGCCATCATCAAACAGCTTCTTCACCATATCCCTGCCGCCGTCATACCAGTAATCCCCATAAAAAATCTGATCCTCCCGGACATCAATGTCATGCTCCTTCATACAGTCAAGAAACCCCTGCAGTCTCTGCTCGGAATGTGCATTATAACGCGGTCCTGTCAGATACATAATATCCTTGATTCCGTGTTCTTCGATCAGATGCGCGATCATCCGCTTGATCGGATGATAATGATCCAGCATGATATAATTGTACTCGTCGCTCTTTCGGTCAACATACAGAATCTTTCCCTGAAACTTCTCCCGGAAATCCTGCTCCAGAGTAAGCATCAGTCCCGGCGTCTGCAATGTCTCCGGGAGTACCACAACTCCATCGAAGGCATCATAATCAATCAGCGAAAAAATGCTTGTCTCCCCGACTTCACGCTCTGACGTATCCTGATATTTCCGGTATGTGGCAAATGTACAGACATCATAATCAAAAGCAAACGCCTTTGCGAGAAATCCCTGCATGAAATTTGCCTGATAATTTTCCTCCAGCTGCGAGGATAAAATAGCGATTCTTTTTCTCAACGTTATCGTCTCCCTTATGAAACAATCCTGTCAGACAGCGGCATCAATCTACTGTAATGATTGTTGTCTTCGCAGGATCAATCTCCTTTTCATTCAATATCAATTCTCCTATCTCCCCTGCCCTGATCACGCCTGCGGATGGATTCTTCACGCTTTCAATCCGTCCCGCAGTCTCTACGTCTGCTGTAGAATACTCAAATGCGAGTGTTGTATTTAAAAGTCTGCAATTTTTCATGACAACATTGTCCATATAACACATGCCCTGAAGACTCTCGATCACGCAATTTACAAATGTGACATTTCTGGAATTCCATCCCAGATATTCTCCGCAGATATAAGAATCATATACCATAATGTTCTCACAGTTCCAGAATGCATCCTTGGAAAGCATCTTCGCATGATGCACCTCCACATCATGGCATCCGTCAAAGCAGTAATTGCCGACAAGACGGAACTGATCAAGCTTCATATGATCGCAGTTCATAGCAAAGTAATCACCCTTTGCCACTACATTCTCCAGCGTCACATCACTGCAGTGCCACAGTGTTTCCTCCGCATGAGGAAGATCTACATTGCGTAAAGTAAGTCCCTTCACGCGTCGAAAGCCCTTCGGAGCCTCATACAGTGTGTCTGCCACGGTAATATTGTCCGTATACCAGATCCCTGCTCTTGCCATCTCCGCAAAATCACAGTCCTGAACGGTAATATTACGACAGTACCATAATGGATACTTCCACTGAAAGGATGTGTTCTTCAGCGAAATATCTCTGCTCTCCTTTAACGGTGATTCGCCATCTGCAAATATCGAATATTCAATAGAAAGGTCTTTGCTGCGGAATAATGCCCTTTCCCCTGTTAATCTTTGTTCTTTGATCTCCTGCATTGTAATTCTCCTTCATATTAACAATCCAATGCCTTTCTATTCACACTATTCTCCTTAACCAGAACAATTATACATCATCCTGCGCCAAAAGAAAAGCACCAAACCCTTTTTCCTATTTTATGTCAGCTGCTTTGTTCCGTGCCTTTTGTCCGCCTTGTCCCAGCTCTTGCTGAATGCCAGTCGCATTAGAAAAAGAACGCCACGGATGCACAGCTCAATACACATGGCGATCCATACACCGCGAAGTCCCAGCCGTGGAGCCAGAAAGGCTGCCAGCGGCAAACGCACAAGCCACATGCTGCAAAAATTCAGGCAGCTCGGAATCAACGTATCACCGGCTCCACGAAACACACCCGATGCCACGATTGAAGCCGCATACATCGGCTCCGCAAACGCCTCGATCCGAAGCACCTGCGCACCGAGAGCGCGAATTGCCACATCCGGTGACAGCACCGCGATCATCCATGGTGCGATCAGATACATCACTGCCCCGCTGACTGCCATCACCGCCATACCAAAGCCGGTAGCGATCCATCCCAGTCTCTTGGTCAGATCATGACGTCCCGCACCGACACTCTGACCGATCAATGTCGTTGCCGCTGAACCAATCCCATAGCCCGGCATATAGCACAGGCTCTCCGCAGTAATGGAAAATGAATTGGCTGCGATCGCGATCATGCCAAGCGGCGCAACAATTCTTGTCGACATGATCTGCGCCCCGCTCATGATAAACTGCTCCACTGCCACGGGGACGGAAATACAAACGGCCCTTTTAAGATCCTTCCGGTGAAAGCACAGCTTCTCCCCCTTCCTAAGATGAAGTGCGGGTGATCTGGCAAGCAGAAAATACATCATACAGATCATGATCACAAGCTGCGCCAGTGCTGTTCCAAGTGCTGCTCCAAGCACACCGAGTCCCATCCCAGGTATCAACAGCGTAATTCCCGCCAGACGGATATTGTGTCCCGGAAAGATCAGGAACATATTAAACAACATGTCCAAAAAGCACATCAGCACATGCAGAATACTTGGCAGACGCATATTCCCGCTGCTTTGCAGCATAGCTCCCGCCGCCAGGTTCATCTGCATAACCGGCAGTGCCAGTGAATAAATCAGAAAATAATGAAATGCATCCTGACAGATCCGGCTTTCTCCGCCAAGCCATTCCGGAAGTGTCCGGCTGATGCCGGCGCCGATCGACAGCAGAACCAGACTATATAACAATGCCACTGCAAGTCCCTGCTTCATGATCCGCCTTGCCCCAACGTCATCCCCGGCTCCGATCCGATGTGCGATCTGCACGCTGAAGCCCGTGTTAAATGCAGAGGTAAGACCGCCTAAAAGCCATGTGCTGGATGCTACCAGTCCAATAGATGCCGATGCGTCTGCACCGAGCCTTCCCACCATGGATGCATCAATGTATTCCATCACGATCGAGGATATCTGTGCAAAGATCGCCGGAACGCTTAAATGAATGATCAGCAGAAGCTGTTGCTGCAAGGAAAGCTTTCTTCCCGCTCTCAATCCCTCCAGCAGCTCTGCACTTTTGTCGTTTTTCATATTATTTATGATTCCTTTTCATGACACCTGCCCTCGATGCCCTTCTTGAAACGTCTTAACCCTTCCATAAGATTCTTTCGTGTCGTTGCCGTATTCAGTCTTAAAAACTGTGCTCCGTTTCCGCCAAAGATATTGCCCTCTGACAGATAAACACCTGCCTTTTCACGCAGATATACAGACAGCTTTTCACTATCATCCGTCACCTGACTGCAGTCAAGCCACATAAGATATGTCACATCAATGGAGCCTGTTGTGATCATCGGCATCTCCGTCTGAATAAATTGTACCGCAGCCTTCTTATTCTCCTGAAGATATTCGCGGAGCGCATCCAGCCACTCGCCGCCTTCCTCGAAGGCTGCCACAGCCACGTCCACGGCAAATGCATTCGGCTCTGCCACTTCGTCTGTGTTCAACGCTCTCCACATTCTGTGGCGCAGGAGCGGATCCGGAACCATAACCGCCGCCGTCTGCAGTCCCGCAATATTAAATGCCTTTGTCGGTGCGATCGCCGTCACACTGATCGCCGCGCACACATCAGATACTGACGCAAACGGAATATATTCCTTCCCCGGTGCCGTCAGATCACAGTGGATCTCATCTGAGAACACAACTACATGATGCTTCCGGCACAGCTCACCGATCCGCGATAAGGTGTCTGCATCCCATATATTTCCTACCGGATTGTGCGGATTACACAGGATCATCATGGACACCTGCGGATCCGATAATTTCGTCTCCAGATCCTCCCAGTTGATCGTATACCTGCCATTCTCATAGGCAAGCGGACTCTCCACCACAAATCTTCCATTGTTGATGATCGAATTAAAGAAAATATTGTATACCGGCGTCTGGATCAGAATCTTCTCCCCCGGCGTTGTCAGCTTGCGTACTGCAGTTGATAAAGCCGGGATCACACCGGTGCAAAAGATCAGCCAGTCCTTTTCAATCTCCAGATGATGGCGTTTCTTCCACCAGTCCTGATAAGCCTGATACCAACAGTCCGGAAGAACGGAATACCCAAACACACCATGCTCTACTCTCTTCTGAAGTGCTTTTCTGACGGCCGGTGCCGTCTCAAAATCCATATCTGCCACCCATAACGGCAGTTCGTTTTCCGGCACATCCCATTTCAGGGAACCTGTATTTCTCCGATTGATCTCCTTGTCAAAATCAAATTTATTGTTCATGAATCTTCCTCCGATCTCTATGCTTCCCTCCACATTGCCTGCATACTCCAGCGTTTCGATCTGTCCGATTTTGCGGACAGATCCTTTCTGACCGTTATATGGAACAGATCTCTTCTCTGACGGAATCTGCCACCGGTCATATATACATCCTGCATGTACAGATCAACATGCAACGTACAGACGGATTCCTCTGAATGATATCCACGAAAGATCATCATTCCTGTATATTCACTGTATATGATATCTCCCAGACAGCCCTCCCGTGCCTCCGGTTCATACTGCGCAATATCTGAAATGTCCTTCTCAAATAATACCCGCTGTAAAAGGTTTATTAATTCTGCCTCAAATTCATGAAACGAAAAATCATGATTTAACAACTGCATTACCGATGTGATCTCCATGCGCGTCTGACCGCTCCTGCGGATCAACGGCATCGTCCGAACACTTTCCACCAATAGCTTTCCCAACTGTCCCACCGCATATACGACATAAAGCAGGAGCGCCCCCACCAGCGGATCAACCAGGAGGCTTGCATAGTCCAGACTGTTTAAAGCCAGAATCCGGTATAGTGAAACCACAAATCCTGCGCCCGCACCGATGCCGAAGCATTTTAATATGCGCCGGAAGCTTCTCTTCCAGTCACTGCCATGTTCTCTCTGAAAATATAACTGATGAATAAGATAACCGCGTCCCTGATAACGCGCCACCGCCTGAAGCCGCAGTCGTTTCAAAAGCTTATACGGCCGTCTCCGGTCTGACCGGAATATAATATCTCCTTCACACAGCCAATGCAGAAAAAGGGAATGTTGTTTTCCTGCATCCGAAAAAAAGTCCTGAGATGTCATTGCATACTCCATCTCAAGACCTTTTTCACGAAGACGCTGCCTTTGCGCCTGCAGAATGCGTGCTGCATCTGCGCTGACATTTTTGGGAAACGTCTCTTCCTTCGCCCACAGGAAAAGTTCCTCTGCCAGATCTGCAAACGACTCTCCCTGCGGTTTTATTTTATGTATCTGTTTTGTCTCTGTCATTAAACTAAACACAAGCCTTTCTTTGGTGTATTAAACTTATATTAAATCACCATCTGACCCTGTGTCAAGACTATGGTTTCAGACTGCCTCAAGGGCCTGCTTCAGATCTGCGATCAGATCCTTCTTATCCTCCAGACCGCAGGAGATACGGATCAGTCCTGCCGGAATACCTGCTTCCTTTAACTGTTCATCATTCATCTGGCGGTGCGTTGAGGTTGCCGGATTCAGGCAGCAGGTTCTTGCATCTGCCACATGCGTCTCAATGGCAGCAAGCTTCAGGCTCTTCATAAACTTCTCTGCAGCCTCTCTTCCTCCCTTTAATTCAAAGGAAACAACACCGCAGCCGCCGTTTGGCATATACTTCTGTGCTCTCTCATAATAAGGATCTCCTTTAAGACCCGGATAATTAACATGAGCTACCTGTGGCTGCTCCTTAAGAAACTCAGCAACTGCCTGTCCGTTCTCCACATGTCTCGGCATTCTCACATGAAGCGATTCCAGACCAAGATTTAAGATAAATGCATGCTGCGGAGACTGAATACATCCAAAATCACGCATGAGCTGCGCAGTACATTTCGTAATAAAAGCACCCTCTTTGCCAAACTTCTCCGCATAAGTAATTCCATGATAAGATTCATCCGGTTTACAAAGTCCCGGGAACTTATCGGCATACGCCATCCAGTCAAAGCGACCGCTGTCCACGATTGCTCCACCGACTGCTGCACCATGACCATCCATATATTTCGTTGTAGAATGTGTTACAATATCTGCTCCCCACTCGATCGGACGGCAGTTGACCGGCGTTGGAAATGTATTGTCCACGATCAGCGGCACTCCATGCTCATGTGCTGCCTTTGCAAACTTCTCAATATCAAGAACCGTCAATGCAGGATTGGCAATCGTCTCACCAAACACCGCCCTTGTATTGTCCTGGAATGCAGCTGCAAGCTCCTCCTCGGTGCAATCCGGTGATACAAAAGTCGCGTCAATACCCATCTTCTTCATGGTTACGGCGATCAGATTAAAGGTACCTCCGTAAATAGAGGAGGATGCCACAATATGGCTTCCGCATTCGCAGATGTTAAACAGTGCGAAGAAGTTGGCTGCCTGCCCGGAGGAGGTTAACATTCCTGCCGTTCCTCCTTCTAATGCTGCAATCTTTGCTGCCACATGATCGTTCGTCGGATTTTGCAGTCTGGTATAAAAGTAACCGGAATCCTCCAGATCAAACAGGCGTCCCATCGCCTCACTGGTGTCATATTTAAAGGTGGTCGACTGCACAATCGGAATCTGACGCGGTTCTCCATTGCCCGGCGTGTATCCGGCCTGCACACATTTCGTATTGATCGTATATTCGTTCATTTTCATCCTCCATTCCTGATTCCGGGTCTATCACCCAGTTTATCTCTATGTTTTTTCAGTATATGATATAGCATACCATTTCTATATTCGGTGTGCAACCATGAAGCAGAAATATCCTGCGAATCAGGAGTCCTCCCGCTCGATTTTTCGCTGCTCCATCAGTTCAAAAAAACAATTCCGGTCACCGTCATTGTGCGATCCCGGCAATGACATTTTCATGGACTTTTCGGTCAAATCACGATATAATCATAGTATAGTAACTTCAAAAACAGCATCGGAAAGGGTATGGTACATTACATGGGATTAATCAAAGCAATCGGCGGAGCGATCCGCGGTACAATGGCGGACCAGTGGAAGGAGTATTTTTACTGTGACTCCATGGACGCTGACGTTCTTGTAACAAAGGGAACCAAACGTGTCAAGGGCATGTTTGGTACGAAAAACAGTGGAAGCGATAACATTATCACCAACGGCTCTGTGATCGCAGTCAACGAGGGACAATGTATGATCATCGTTGATCAGGGCAAGGTCGTTGAGATCTGTGCCGAAGCCGGACAGTTCTTATATGATACATCAACAGAACCAAGTATATTCTGCGGGTCTTTAGGCAAAAGCATTGTTGCAACATTTTCAGAGATTGGCAGCCGTATCACCTTCGGCGGCGATGCCGGAAGAGATCAGCGCATTTACTTTTTCAACACGAAAGAGCTGATGGGAAACCGGTACGGTACACAGAATCCGATCCCATTCCGTGTTGTTGACCAGAACATTGGTCTTGACGTCGATATCACGGTACGATGTAACGGAGAATATTCTTACAAGATCGTGGATCCGATCCTGTTCTATACAAACGTCTGTGGCAATATTGTCGAGGAATACAAGCGTGATCAGATCGATGAACAGTTAAAATCCGAGCTGCTGACTGCGCTGCAGCCGGCATTTGCAAAGATTTCCGCAATGGGCATCCGTTACAGTGCAGTTCCGGCACACACAATGGAGTTAGCGGACGCTCTGAACGAGGTTCTGTCCGAAAAATGGACTAACCTCCGTGGCATTAAGATCATTTCCTTTGGTGTCAACAGCATCACAGCTCCGCCGGAGGACGAGGAGATGATTAAGAACCTGCAGCGTACTGCTGTTATGAGAAATCCGGGTATGGCTGCTGCCACACTGACTGAGGCACAGGCAGAGGCAATGAAATCTGCTGCTGCCAACACCTCTACCGGACCGATGATGGCCTTTGCAGGCATGAATATGGCAACGCAGGCTGGCGGAATCAATGCCGGCAACCTGTTCCAGATGCAGGCTGAGCAGGCTGCTACCGCAGCAAGTACAGCTGTTCCTTCCCCGGCAGCACCATCCTCTGATAACTGGACCTGTTCGTGCGGTGCCGTAAACACCGGTAAATTCTGTGCAGAATGCGGTGCTCCAAAGCCAGCCCCTGCCGCCGGATGGACCTGCTCCTGCGGTGCAGTCAATCAGGGCAGATTCTGTTCCGAGTGCGGTGCAAGAAAGCCGGCCGGCGTTCCTTTATACAAATGTGATAAATGCGGATGGCAGCCGGAGGATCCTGCAAATCCACCGAAATTCTGTCCGGAATGTGGTGATCCTTTCGATGATAACGATATTCAGTAGGTATCGGATCACATGCAAAAGCATTTCTTACTTTAAGTGTATGAACGCGACATGCGAAAGTATTTCTTAATTCAAGCATATCGGTTACATGCAAGTAAAGCTGTTTTAAAAGGCGGACTCCATTTGGAATCCGCCTTTACTTATCCTGTCATTCCGGCAAAACCGCAAATCCGCCCTGTCAGAATCAATATCAATTTTAGTGAATAAATACTGCCTCACGATACTGAACCATATCATAAATCTGCTTAGAAACCGATGGCTCCAGATTCAGACAGCCATGAGAACCTCTTACCTTATAATAATTCTTTGTCCATGAAGACCAGCTCTGCCATGGAGCAGAGTGGAAACCTGTACCGGACCAGGTAATACGTACCCAGTTATCAACCGGTGTTGCATAATTCTCACCTTTCAGAACACGGTGTGTGTTATGCTCCTTGATGAAGTATGCACCGGTCGGTGTGCTTCTTCCCTCCACCGGAAGTCCACTGATACACTTGCAGGAATATGCAACCTTACCCTTACGGAACACATAAACCATCTGGTCTGCCAGAGAAATCTCTGTATAGTTCTGCGTATCCCAGTCTACTGCAAAGTTCTGATAATCCTTCCGGAATGCCGTATTCAGATACTCGACCGTATTCTTAATGGTCAGCGCCTTCTTATTATCCAGGTTGTCCGGTTCCTTCAGATACGCCTCGGTTGCTGATGTGTCCAAAGACTTCTTCAAAGCTTTCATCGTCTGACTTAAAGTCTTCTCATAATCCATCTGCCAGCCATAATCGCCGCCGTAAATCTTAACATTCTTGCCATTGTGATCCTTGATGGTTCTGGTCTTTCCTACTGTTTTATACTTGAGGCAGAAGGCTTCCACCCAGTCAGAGATTGCTTCCTTATCATACTTAACCTTACCGTTCTTGTATGTAATCCACTGTGAAATCTCCTCCGGTGTGATCTGCTCGGTCACACCCTCGCCCATATTCCACTTAATGAAACGGATGGCTGCGTTATTACAGGTGCTGAGTGCTGTCTTAAGTTCCTCATCCTCTGATGTGATCTTCGGTGTCTTATATACACCCGGATATGTCTTCTCATCCGTCAGATCCATCTTTGTCTGTGCTCTCTGCAGAGTCTCCTCGATCGCATTGATAAATGCTTTCTTTTTCAGCTTATTACCCGGAACCTCAGCAACACACTCATACTGCTTCTTCTCGGAAGAATACTGCACATGCGCACTGACCGGCTTCTGAATCGGATAGCCGTCTCCTGTCATCAATGCTGACTCGGAAGCAATGCGTGCCACCTTACCGGCATCATATGTCACATCATAATCCATGGTATACTCTCTCTTCTTTCCAAAGAAAGACATAGAAGCATGCTGCTTGCCAAACAGCTCATCAAACTGTGAACCAATATCAAACTTATAATCAATGTCATCCCCTGAAAGAGTCAGGCTGCCGCCATCTCTCGCCGTGATCGTCAGGGAATAGTCCTTATGCGCATCGATCAGCTTCTGCTTGGACTGTGCCAGCGTCTGCTTCGACACATCCACACCGTTGATCGTCGTTCCGCCATACCAGCGTCCGCCATAATATCCCTTCTGCCAGATTAAAACTGCAACCACTGCCACTACGAGCACGCCTGCAATTCCAAGTATGATCCGAAGTAACCAATTTTTTTTCATGTGTCCCCCTTGTCCTCTTTTCCTATAAATTTATATAATCCTATGTTTTTAAACAAACCATTTTATACTATACAACTTTTAGTATAAAAAGTCAGCCCCTTTTTTCAGCTTATTTTGCACAAGTTTTTCGCTTTTTCCCTTGTATTGCGTGGCAAAACGACAAATGAATGTGGTTGCCGGTAACTTCTTCCTTACTGCTGCACGCAATATTCTACGATTTCCTTCGGATCACTGATCAAAAGCTTTGCACCATGCTCCTTCAGAAAATCAGCCTTGCGGAAGCCCCATTCCACGATCAGGCTGTCCATCTGTGCATTCTGTGCCGTTGCAACATCCACCTCGGAATCACCCACGTAAATTGCCCTGTCTCTCGCAACACCAAGCTGGCACAGAACATCATTCACTCCATCCGGTGCCGGCTTCTTAAGAATGCCCTCACGTTCTCCGACTGCCACATCAAACATTCCCTCAAAATACTGCTCTGCCAGCTCCTTTACCGCACAGTCCGCTTTGTTGGATACGACGGCTGTCTTGATTCCGGCTTCCCGCAGCTTCTGTATCGTCTCATGAATGCCGTCATATGGCTTTGTCTTATCTGCACAATGCTCCTGATAATATGTCATAAAATATGCATGAACCTTGTCAATCTCGGAAACCTCAAGCCCCTTCGGAACACCTCTCTCGATCAACAGACGGATTCCGTTTCCCACAAAGGAGCATACCTCCTCGATCGTATGCTCCGGATAATGGAAATGACGCAGTGTTGCATTCAGGCTGTCCGCCAGATCCTCCAGTGTGTTTAAAATGGTTCCATCCATATCAAAAATAACCAAATCATATTTCATCTCTGTATCACGCCTTTCTGTCTCTCATTCTCTTTTAATGATAGTCTACATTAAAAAAAATATCCATAGACAGATACAACAATCCATCCATGGATATTTCACTTCACTTTGTATAATTTTACTTTACCGCATTTTCCGGACGGCTCACCTTGATCTTCCATGAAAATTTGACGTTTCAGAAACTGCTTATGCTACCGGCTGCTGAAGACGTTTATTTCTCATGATCTCTACAATCCCGGTACCTGCCGAAACCATTCCGAGAAGGCTCTCCCTTGCCACCTCAAATTTACTGAACAGCTGAAGCTTCTCTGTCAGGTTGTCATATACCTTCCAGTCTCCCGTGTACAGGCTGTTCTCGCCGCCATTACGAATAAAACCCTCAACATCCTCCACCGGATATCCAAGCAGAAATCCCATCTCATGAGGAAAATCTCCCTCTCCCCGCAGAAATGCCTCATAATGAACACGAAATACATACAAAACCCTGCCCAGGCTCAGATCCTCATAACCCATCCGGCACAGTCCCTCTGCCACACATTCCTGTTCCATGTATTTTTCAAGCTGTTTTTTGTTGTATAATAGAACTGCTGCTTTCTCCTTCTCCTGTGCTACAATGAAATAGGATATCCCCGCCTTTTTCAGCAGATGCTGAACACAAACCAGCTCACGGCTGCGCAGCATCAGAAGATTGGATGGCTTTAAACCCGCTAAAAGCGGAGCACACTGATAGGCAATCCTCATCTCAATATTATTTCCATCTATGCTCTGGAGCATCTTCGATAATCCCTGACTCATTCCTCTCCTCCAATGTTAGTCTCGTCTTTTTCCCGTTAGTTCTAACTAACCACATGACTAGAATACCCTTTTCCTCTCCCTGCGTCAATCACATTATTGATTCTTTTTTTCATTATGTTCATTTCTGCAATTTCTATGTATCCGAATATTATGAACAAAACTTTCCAGATAAAAAGAATAGTCGCGCACAATATGAGCCCTTTAGGATTTATTATATCTATATTCCATTTTTCGGACAGATATCCTCCAGACAACACCGGTCACAATACGGCTTTGTTCTCGCCGTACAAACTTCCCGTCCATGATTGACCAGACGGTGACAGAAATCGCTGCCCTCTTCCGGAGGGATCAGCTTCCACAATGCCATCTCCACCTTCTTCGGATCTTTTATTCCATCCACAAGCCCCATCCGGTTACTAAGCCGGATGCAGTGAGTATCCGTCACGATCGCCGGCTTGCCAAATACATCTCCCATGATCAGATTGGCACTCTTGCGCCCCACACCCGGCAGCTTCAGAAGGGCATCAAAATCCTCCGGAACCTTTCCACCATATTTGTCCTGCAGCATTTTCATACATGCGCTGATATCTCTCGCCTTACTCCTTCCAAGACCACACGGGCGCACAATCTGTTCAATATCATCCACATCCGCTGCTGCCAGTGCATCCACATCCGGATACTTTGCAAACAGCCCCTGTACAACCACATTTACTCTGGCATCGGTACACTGTGCCGCCAGACGCACACTAACTAAAAGCTTCCATGCCTCCTCGTAGTCAAGGGTACAGTCCGCATCCGGATACTCTCTTTTTAGGCGTTCAATGATCTCTAAGGCTCTCTGCTTCTTTGTCATCTGTTCTCTCCTTTTTCTATTACTTACTCAAACAAAAAAACAACTGCCGGAACATTACCGCATCTCGCTGTAACACTCCGGCAGTTTCGAATTACTGTTCGTCTTCCTGTTCCATTCTGCCGCGGATATAATCCTCCAGAATCTTGACCGTACCATCCAGTCCCAGACGACTGCTGTTAATGCAGACATCATAGCACCTTGAATCTCCCCACTTACCTTCACAGTAGCTGTTGTGATATCTCTCTCTCAGCCGGTTATGACGGGCAAGTGCTGCCTTCGCTTCCTTCTCTGTGAAGTTACGTCTTTCCATGACACGCTTGATCTTCGTGTCCTCATCACCCAGAATAAAGATTGGGATTAATCCATCATACTCACGCAGAATATGTTCAGAACATCTTCCGACAACAACAAAGGAGCCTCCCTCGTTTGCTTTCTTTCTCAGATAATTAAACTGCCGCTTCGCCAATGTATACTCTGAAGAATTCTTCGTACCGGAAAACTTCTTGGAGAATGCTAACGGAGCCGGCATCTCGTCACATTCACGCCACTCCTCCACGTTCGCCTCATCTCCGAACACATTGTCCAGCAGTTCACGATCATACATCGGAAAGTCGAATATCTCGGACAACTTCTCTGCGATCTTATGTCCACCACTTCCGTACTCTCTGCTGATTGAAATAATCCACTGTTTTCCCATATCTTCCGCCTCCCTTCTTTGTATAAATCATACCATTTTTTCGAAAAATCGTCAATTCCCTCCCCGTATGGAAATGTCCACAACATCCGCAATATTCAGACTTTCCCCGCTCTCAAGCTTTATGACTTTCGCATATGCGTCTACGCTCTTTACCACACCGTCTACCGTCACATACACCCCTCCGCTTTTCCTTTCATCCGGGCGAAATACCGTAAACCGGGCTTCATACCCATGCTCCTTCAACAGAACATGCAGCATCTCATCCAGCCGTACCTTCTGGTCTTCATCCAGTTCCATGCGTTCACTGGTCCGGCGTGCCTTTTCCCGCACCGCCTCCTTGTGACCGGTCAGCGCCGCAAAGGAAGAAAACTGAGCCGCCCTCTCCTCCATCGACATATGCGGATGTGTCTGCGATCTATGATGTGGCAAATTTACAATATCCTCATACGGAAACGGATCTGTTTGCTCTCTCATGCCCGGTGTCCTCCAATCTGTCTGTTCCTGTCTCTGGCAGTTGCGCCCTCCTCCAAATTCATGCCCTTCAAGATTGCATTTTTTCCAAATTTCTTTTTGATATCGATCACGGCATGCTGCATGCGTTTCTCCTTTGCAAGCTCCTTCTCTTCCTCTTCCTTCTTCTGTTCCTCCAGAGCAACATCCTCGAAAAGACTGAGCTGCTCATACTGCACCTCCTGTGCTGCATCTCTCTCATCGATCACATGATTGGCGGTAATATTGATTCGCCGGACAAGCAGATTTTCATTGACAATCCGGTCATACAACGACAAAACCGCCTCCAGGATCTGATGCGTTGACGAAGTTTTCCGATCAAGATTGACTGTTCCGTGCGCATGCTTCGGAATCCTTCTGCCATACCTGTCCGTTGTCACTTCACCCCGGTAACTTTTCTTTCCGGTCCGGTCCAGATTCTCCACATCATATCCGACCGTCAATACCATCTGATCCGTCACAAGCCCCTTATCCACCAGCTCTAACACCAGAAGATCCGTCATTTCCTTGACTACAAGCCTTGCTTTATCATAATCGTACGGACAGGATAACACCTGACCGGAGCCAAGACTGTTCGTTGCCGGACGGTAGCTTTTGATCTGGGCGATCGTGCAAGGTTCCCAGCCCCAGGCGTGGTCGATCAGAAGCTCTGCATTGACACCAAAAAGCCGGTAGAGCAGATCCTCGTTATAATAATCGGTATCCCTGCCGATCGAGCATCTTGCCACATCCCCCATCGTGTACATGCCTGCCTGCGCCAACTTCCTTGCATAGCCCGGTCCGACACGCCAGAAATCTGTGATTGGCTGATGATTCCAGAGATTTCGTCGGTAACTCATCTCATCCAGTCTCGCGATCCGCACACCGTTTTCATCCGGCTCAATATGCTTCGCTTCCACATCCATTGCGATCTTGCACAGATACAGATTACTTCCGATCCCAGCTGTTGCTGTGATCCCTGTGCTGTCAAGCACATCCTGTATGATCGTGGCAGCAAGACGCTCCGGTGTCATCTGATATGTGTCCAGATAATCGGTCACATCCATAAAAACCTCATCGACCGAATACACATGCATATCCTCCGGTGCTACATATTTCAAATAGATATCATAAATCCTTGTACTGTACTCCATGTAATACGCCATCCGCGGCGGTGCTGCAATATACCCCAACGCCAGCTTTGGATCCGCCGACAGCTCTGCAGCAAGAAACGACTCTCCCTCCAGACGGTGTCCCGGTGCCTTTTCTCTTCTCTGCGCATTGATACGCCGGACTGTTTCAACCACTTCAAAAAGTCTGGCACGTCCCGATATCCCATAGCTTTTCAGGGACGGCGAGACCGCCAGACATATTGTTTTCTCTGTTCGACTGGCATCGGCAACAACAAGGTTCGTGGTGAGAGGATTCAGTCCCCGCTCCACACACTCCACCGATGCATAAAATGATTTCAGGTCAATGGCAATATATATCCGTTCTTTCATACCTCCATTATAGCAAACTTATGTTTCTTTTACAAATGACAATCTCCCCCAATTATTCCCGAATGATTACGCTAAGCTCCTTTCAAGCGGCATTTTATCATGCATTCTCCTGTTCCCGGATATATGCCTCCATAATTGCCGCCGCGGTCGCTGCCAGATCCGGGCATGGACGCTTCTTATAATACTCCTGCGTCCGCTTTGACGGAGTCGGGTCATCCTTACCTTTGCCAAGCCCCAGAAGTTCCCGGCACACGATCGAACCGTTCCTCTTCTGATACTCTGCAGCAAGCTGCTGTATTCTGGCATAATGCTCTGATTTGCCCTCAAAATCCTTCGGTTCATCATAGCCGTACAAAATACCGGCTACCATAAACATGCCGGACACAGCACCGCACACCTCCCTGAGTCTTCCCATTCCTCCACCAAAGGATGAGCTTAGCTTCATGGCCGTGCTGTGATCCATGTCATATTTGTCCTCAAACGCCAGAAATACTGACTGGCTGCAGTTATAGCCCTCCAAAAACAACTGTTTCGCTCTCTGTCCATACACGCTGTTTTCCACATCAATCTCCATGTTCTTCCTCCGTTATCTGTATGTTAACTATACGGTAAAGTGACCAATGTTGTCTGCCAGAAGATCCGCCGTCTGACGAAGATTTTCCGTCGACTTTTCGATCTTTCCGAAGCTCTCTGCCATCTCCGCCAGTGCGTTTGTCGTCTGAGAAGTCCCCGTTACATTGTTCTGTGCAATCTCCGACATGGCATCAATTCTCTGTATGATCTCTGCTCTTGCAGCCTCCAGCGCTTTCATCTGCTGTCCGATATTTCGGATATATCCGATCGAGGTCTCAATCTGCTTCATCACGCTCGCCACACTTTGCTCCGTGTTGGCAATATATTCGTTCTGTCGCTCGATCACCTCCTGGGTCTGTGCCATGGTGTCAACCACTCGCTCGGAATTTTTCAGAAGAGTATTGACCATCTCTTCGATATTGCCGCTGGCCGCATTGGACTGCTCTGCCAGCTTCTGGATCTGTGATGCTACCACCGCAAAGCCTCTTCCCGCTTCACCGGCGCGTGCCGCCTCAATACTCGCATTCAGTGACAACAGATTTGTTTCCTCGGCGATCTGCGAAATAAACAGAGACGCCTCGCGGATGCTCTGTGCTGAGCTGTTCGTCTGTGCCGTCTGCTCCACAATCTGTGCGACTGCTTCCTTTACATCGGCACTGATGCCACGCAGACCATTGATCGTGACTGCCGTTTTGTCACTGGCATCCTTCATGCTGTCGGCGCTGCTCTCAAGGCTATCTGCCTCGCGGCCGGTCTTTAAGATAAGATCTCCCATATCACGCACATTCTGGGAAGCACTTCCGACATCTTCTGCCTGTCTGTTTGCTCCGTCCGTGATTGTATCCATCGCATGATTGACTTCACCGATCCCATTGTAGGTATAATGAGAAGTCTCCTCAAGAGTATTGGACGCCTGCAGCAGAGTATCCGTACTTTCTTTGATATCTCCGACGATCTTGCAAAGCTCCTCCTGCAGATTATGGATCGCTCTGGAAAGATTTCCAATCTCATCATTTCTGCGTAACAGCTTCTGATTCTGCTTTACGTTCAGATTGCCCGATGAAACCTCCATCACCTCATCAATACTTTTATTCAATGCTTTCGTGATCGAATTGGCACTGATCCCCACCGCAATACTGCATGCAACCATAAGGATCAGAACAATCGCCACGATCGTATTAATGATCTCCAGCACACTGCGGAATGTTTTCTGCTTCTCCTGTCCGGCAAACACCATGCCGATCGGCTCACTCGTTGTTCCGTCCTGATAAACCGGCACATAATATCCGTAATAGATCGTACCGTCCATCGATACATTATCACTGAAATATTCTTTGCCGCCCTTTAAAACCGTTTTGACGATCTTATCTCCTGCCGGACTTCCAAGCAGTCTGTTGCCATCCTTGTCCGTTGCCGACGTCATAATACGGTCGGAGCCGTAGAAAAACGTAACCTCCATGCCGGATTCTTTCTTGATTGTATCCACCAGCGTTTCCGACTGGGAAATATTATAGCTTCCCTTCCAGATCGCACCGTTTTCCGCCTTCAGATACGAGCCCGTATTCTGGTCATACGCCGCCTGTGTTGCAACCGCTGTACCCTTCAATGACTCCTCCACCTTACTGATGATCGCGCCCTTTACGATTGTTGCCGCTATAATGATCACACTGATTCCCAGAAGCATCAGGGGCAAAACCGCACTTAATATAATCTTTTTCCGTAACGTGATTTTCATACGCATCTCCTTTACTTTATTACAACAACATTGCGATAATACCAGTTGATCTTTCCTGTGATCGTGGCATCATCCAGTGTTTTTCCCTTCTGACCGATCTTCTTTCCGGTGTTCGTCTCCAGAACGCCATCAAAGACATTGTTCTGTCCGCTCAGGATCTCTGCTGTTGCTTCATCTACCTTCTGCTGTGTTCCATCCGCTGCAAAGGAAGCAAGATCTGTGATCTCAACGAGTCCCTCTGCCATACCACCATAATAGTTACTGCCGTCCCAGGTACCGTCGATCACACTCTTGACCGCTGCTGTATAATAAGCACTCCAGTTCCAGATCACGCTGGTCAGACAGGACTTAGGCGTCTCCTTACTCATATCGGAATTGTATCCGATTCCGTACACACCTTTTTCCTGTGCCAGCGTCTGCGGATACGATGTATCACAATGCTGTGTCATCACATCACACCCCATGCTTAACAGCCGCTCAGAGGCTTTCTTCTCTTTCTTTTCATCGTACCAGCTGTTCGTGACATCCACATAGATCTTCGCTTTTGGATTAACCGACTCAACACCGATTGCAAACGCATCGATGCCTCCGGTCACCTCTGCATTTGACGAATCCTGCGCTGCCACATAGCCGATTTTGTTGTTTTTCGTATTCATTCCGGCAACAATTCCGCTCAGATACCTTGCCTGATAGATCCTTCCAAAATAATTGTTGAAGTTCTTTCCATTGGACATATATCCTGTGCCATGAGAGAAATACACATTCGGATATTTCTCCGCCATATCAGCCGTAACCTGCATATAGCCCCAGCTCGTTGTGAAAATAATATTACAGCCGTCCGAAACACACTCCTCAATCGCTTTCTTCGTTCCGTCCTCATCGGTATCATCCACGATCTTACGCTCAATCTGGTCATCCGACAGCAGAAGATTCTCCTGCATTCCCTTTACACCCAGATCATGCGTGTAGGAATAACCACTTCCCTCATCCGGATCGGACAGATAAAGAACACCGACCTTAATCTGATCCTTGCTGATACCGCCTTCTCCCTTCTGTGCAGTGTCGCCTTCGCTCTGCTCATAGCCCTTATTGGTGGCATAATCATCCGGACTGCCGGTTTTTACAGCATTACAGCCGGTAAGCAGAAACGCCGCCGATAGGGTCAGTGCCAGCTTCTGAAATACTTTTCCTTTGCGTTTTCTCATTTCATATCCTCCTTTGACGGCAACGTCCTGCTGCCATGTGCTTCCCTTTATGTCAGATCATTCTGAAAGCGCGACAGATGTTCGTACGGCAAGATCAGGCGTCCGCGGTAAAGACCACAGCCATCATTGATCAGACTGTTATTGACAGCGGAAAACATATTGACATCGAGCGTATTTAACGCAAGCTGCTGCAAACGCATTCCTCTCTCGTACGCCTCATCAAAGCAGCTGCACTCTCCCTCCGGGATCACATCCCTTCTAGCCCGCTCATTCTCCTGACGTTTCTCATACCCCAAATGATTGGCAGGACCAATCTCTGCATTATCATCCATCGCTTTTGTTCTTAATTGCACCTCCATAAAGCATTTTGCAGTGTCATCATAAAATGTAATATGTAAAGAGCGGTAACCATATTCTCCTTCATCAGAAATATAATCTCTGTAATATGGACGTACCGCCGCTTCCATTCTGTCCGAAAGGCTCTCCTTTACCCCCTTCGCCGGCTCTGCCCGGAATCCCCTCTGTTCCATAAATCCCGGCAGAATATTAGCAATCTCATACAGGTAGCGGATCTCCTCGTCCTCCCTGCTCTGTCCCTCCTGCAAGTGGCATTTCGGAATCGAGATAACAATGCGGTATGCGATCAGATCACGAAAACAGTCAAGTCTGCTTTTGATCTCCTCCGTGTCCGGGAAACGATGGTATTTCCCATAATAATCGTAAATATATTCGACGATATATCCGTTAAATTTCTCCTCGGCACGGATCAGCGATTTGATCCGTCCCTTAAAGGTAAACGCTAAAAACGGATACTCTTTTGCCATGTGCATATAAAACTCACGGATTTTCTGCGACTGTGCCGTCAGGAAATCATTATGCTCCAGCATGTCCTTGATCTGATTCAAAAAGCTGCAATGAACCAGATCGATCTCATTGCCGGCGGCTGCCGCCGCCCACGGCAAGAATGAAATCAACCTGCTCCTTCACCAGTTCTCCTACCTGATTTTCTGCTCCTTTTCCAAAACCACCTTTGTCGGTGCATAATAGTCAAAATTTGTCATATTCATCCTCATTTCCGAAAGCCGATTCAGCCTCTTAATATTCGTATTTTATCATTTATTTTATTCTCAGGCAATATTCCTGCTTATTCCCCGTTTATTTTCTCATATCTTCTGTCATCAGACAACTACCCTTGTCCATACTCCCGTTTCTTCTGTTCCCGGAATGTGATCATCATCTCTCTTGTCAGACTCAGTCCCTCCGGATCATCCGGAATATCACGATAATCAACCCATTCCGCCACAGAAAGCTCCGTCTCATCCATATGGATCTCGTCGTTGTCTGCAAGGTCACAGAAATACCCCATCAAAAGATTGCTGTCATATCCCCAGGGCTGACTCTTATAGTAACGGATATTCCTCACGTTCAGTCCGACCTCTTCCATAACCTCACGTTCTACCGTCTGCTCCGCCGTCTCTCCAACCTCTGTAAATCCAGCGATCAACGCATATTTCTTATATTCCCTGCCGGCATATTTGGTCATCAGGATCCGGTCACCGTCCGTCACTCCTACGATCACCGCCGGGGCAATCTTCGGAAATACCATATTGCCACATGCCGGGCATCTCATCATGCGAAGTTTGCTGTCATGAACAAGCTTTCCGCCACACCTGCCGCAGAACTGATTATCTCGGTACCACACATACAAATGCCAGCCTGTTGCTGCCGCAAAAACATTTTCCTTCGGGTGCTTAGTACGTGTCTCAAACATCTTATGATAACCAAATCCCTCCGGCAAAGTCGCACTGCCAATATCTGTCAGAAAATAATCCACCTCTTCCACCGAAAACAGATAAACCGTCTTCACCGGTGCTTCATCTTGGTACTGTTTTCTGCACGACCGAAGCCTTTGAAGCTGTTCCCATGTCAGAAACTCCATCTGCCCCTCTCGGTTCGCATAAAGTATCTGATCATCCCGAAAGATCAGGATGCGGCTCTCCTTCTGTGGTTCTCTGCAAACATATGTATTACTTAGTTTCTTTGGTTCTATATCCTGTATCATTGGTAACTCTCTTTCCCGGATCATCCCGGGCACAGAATACCCGGCTGACCACCATCTTTCTCCTCTCCATTTTATAACACTCCAAAGCAAAATACAACTAAAGATATGGTTGATCATTTTCTCAGCTTCCCGTATGTGAAATAAGAATTTCCGGCACTCTTGATTATTATTCGGATTATGATAATATGGGAAAGAACAATTCCAAAGAAAAGAGGACAAATCAATGATCAATCCGGCAATGATTTTTAAGATTAAAAGCTCCTGGGAGCGGTTCACTGCGTCCCACCCGAAGTTCCCAAAATTTCTGCAGGCAGCCGCAGCCAATGATGTCATGAGAGAAGGAACCATCCTTGAGATCAACATTACGACTCCGGAAGGTCGCGAGCTTTCCACCAATCTGAAACTGACAACAGACGATCTGCAGTTGATCGATGACATTAAAAATATGACCAGATAGCCTGTGGGCTATCTGGTCATATTTTATGTGTGTGTTTACTCAGTCTTCGCATACCGATTATTTGATTGCGCCCATACCACATTTCTTATGTCCGATTATTTCGAAATCACATTTTGCCTGCCAACACATAAAAAATCCGTGAGCTATGTCTAAAAAATTGTCTTGTCACTAACGGATTTCGAAAAATCTGATTGCTTTGCTGCTTTGATCTTCGATAAACGCATCCTGCCGTACTCGCCCCAAGGTGGGAATCAGATGTTTCGAAAGGCACTTGCACCCGCCGGTACTTACGCCCCGGATTTTGCAAATGATATAGATACTCCATCGAACATCCGGGGCGTTATGTACCGCTGCGTGGTGCAGTGGTAGCGGGAGCGTGCCGTCCGAAATAGCTGAGCCCACCTATGGGGCTCAGTCGTGCGGATGCGTATTTATCAAAGCATTGCAAAGCAAAGATTTTTCAGAAATCCTACTGATCTGCGTCAATTTTTTAGTCATAGCTCACGGATTAACTTATTTTCCGAGGCAAAATGGATATTTTTTTCCGGACATAGGAAATATTATGGGCATACATTAATTTGAGGTATGGGAAGACTCAGAAACAATGGGTCATCTTTTATTTCAGAAAAACTTATTTCAAAAAATTTAAAATTCGAGAACTTTTCCGGGAATTATTACAATATGAGAGTGTAAGGGTTCTAACCGAGACGTCAAGGTGAGAGGAAAGGAATAGATAAGTGACAAAACAGGAATTTGACCGGTTTGTGTCCGAGAATGGAAAGGACATTCTCCGATTCTGCAGAATGAACACAGGGGGAACAGCAGAGGGAGACGATCTTTATCAGGACACAATGCTAAAGCTGTGGGAGCAGGCGGACCAATTGAATAAGAATGATTCTCTGAAAAGCTACGCACTTTCTGTTTCCATCCTTATGTGGAAAAACAAGAGAAGGAAATTTGCCTGGAGACGCAGGATCGCAGCATTTGAAAGTTACGAAAAGCATATGGAGGACGCTGGGGACCGGATGGCAGGACGTCCGGCGGATAACCCGGAGGAAACATTTTTGCAGAAGGAGATGACGGAGTTTGTACAGAGACAGGTGCAGGCGCTGCCGGAAAAATACCGTACCGTCATCTACCTGTATTATTCTGCAGGTCTTAAGATTCGGGAGATCGCAGACTGTCTGCAGATTCCGGAAAATACAGTGAAAAGCAGGATGCGCAAGGCGAAGGATATTCTGAAAACAAAATTGGAGGTTGTTAAATATGAAGGATAAGGAATTAGATCAGATTTTACAACATGCCCTTACTCCAACCGTAAGTGATGAAGAAATAAAAGTCAATTATGAAATGGAGGGAAGACCTATGATGAAAAAGAAAAATTATTTTAAGCCTGCGGTTGCACTGGTAGCGTGTGCGGCACTTGTGGCAGGGATCGGCTTCGGAAATCTGCCGGACAGGATATTTGATAACATGTCCCATAAAACGGACACACCTGCGACGACAAAGGAAGCACAGAATACGGAGAGCGGCTTTGCGGTAAAGGTAAAGGCTGCCGAGACGAAGGAACTGAAACAGGGGGAGAAGCAGCTTATTGTATATCCGTCCGACTGTCAGGGAGAATCCTGGGCCGGTAATGATAAGGACAAGGTTGTCAGCTATGCTGTGGAAACGCCGTTAGTCTGTGAAGGAAAGAACATGGACACGATCACCTATTCGGTCGATAAAGGATTTTTCCGCATTGTCACACCGAAGAAAATGTCTTATGTGATCGATGGAGAAGAATATAAGCCATCGGACAGATTTATTGAGAACTTCAATACGACTGGGAATCAGCCCGGTATGACGGAAAAGTATTATAAATCCTACACTGTTTCAGCAAAGGACCAGAACCGTAAGGGTGTCTCTGTAGAAATCTGTGACACGAAGAAGGTGTCCGATGAATTATATGACAATCTCTGGACCGAGGAAATAAATACGGGTGAGAAGGAGATGGCAGTTGTTGCGGAGACGAAGAACAAGATCATGAATGATCCGCAGATTACCTGCAAGGTTAACTACAAAGAAGATTCTACTGAGAAATCGGAGAGTATTAAAGTAGTTGTAAAGCACGAAGTGATAAGTTATAAAGCCGCTGCGGATATCTATCCGAGCCTGGCGGAGAAGTTTAATATCTTAGATGATGTAAAAAGAGATTTCGTAACCTTTGAAAGAAGATAAGGGAAACAAAATGAAATTTCCTGAAATTTCCCGAAAACGCCAAAATATTTCTTGTAAATTTCCTGAAAACAATTTATAATATAGAAAATAAAAGAAATTGTTTGGGAAACGTGGAGAACAGGAACACTTTCTAAGAGAGCCGTCATGCGATGATGCGATATGGGTCATTGTATGGCGGCATTGATGAATGGGGGCGTGAGTATGGGACAGGATATTATTCGGGCGAAGGAGTTGGCGGATCAGTGGGGAATTACCCCGAGACGTGTGAATCAGTTATGTGCGGACGGCTCTCTGGAGGGAGCATACAAGGCGGGAAGATTCTGGATGATTCCGTCGGATGTTAAGAAGCCGGATTTCCTGCGGGAGAAGGCATCCTATACAGTGCGCACACAGCAGCACGGCGACAGTCCGCTGCCATGCCCGGTGGGGATCACTTCCTATAAAGAGGTGGTCAGCGAGTGCTATTATGTAGACAAGACCCTGCTGCTGCGTCAGATGATCGATGACCACAGCAAGGTTTTTTTGTTTACAAGACCACGACGTTTCGGCAAGACGCTGATGATGGACATGGTACGGACGTTTTTTGAACGTAGCACAGAGGATACCTCTGTTTATTTCACGGACAAGAAGATATGGACCTGTGGAGAGAAGTATCGGGAGCTTCAGGGAAAGTATCCGGTGATCTTTCTTTCCTTTAAGGATGCACATCAGACGAGCTGGGAGGCGATGTATAAGAGCCTGTGCTTTACGCTGCGCGAGGAGTTTGTGCGTCACAGAGAGCTTTTGGAGTCGGATGCACTGAACGAGTACGACAGGCGTTTCTTTCAGAACATTACAGAGGATAAGGCGGAGATCACGGATTATCAGTATGCGCTCGGCAAGCTTTCTGCGATGCTGACGACATGTTATCAGAGCAAGACGATCATTATCATTGACGAGTATGACACGCCGATCCAGCAGGGGCATCTGCATCATTACTACGATGAGGTGATCGGATTTATGCGCAATCTCTTATCCTCTGCATTAAAGGATAATGAGAACCTTGAGTTTGGCATTCTGACTGGAATCCTTCGGATTGCAAAGGAGAGTTTGTTCAGCGGACTGAATAATCTGGTTGTCAATACGATCCTTGATGATAAGTATGCGGAGTATTTCGGTTTTACCGGACAAGAGGCGGCACAGATGGCGGCTTATTACGGGGTGCCGGAGAAGCTTGAGCAGATCCGTGAGTGGTATGACGGCTATGTGTTTGGTGAGACGGAGGTGTACAATCCGTGGTCTGTGATCAACTACTTTAATAATAACTGTAAGCCGAAGGCGTTCTGGTCACGGACGAGCGGCAATGAGATCATTGGCGAGCTGATCCGCGGAGCCGGAAAGGAGCTGTATCAGAATCTGTCTCTGCTTCTGCAGGGGGAGGAGATACAGGCGATCATTGACACGGACATTATTTATCCGGAGGTCAACAGTGATCCGGATATTATCTGCAGCTTCCTGCTGGTGGCGGGATATCTGCGCGTGACCTCGGTGATCAGTGAGTGGAATGACAATCCGATCTGCTCGCTTGCGATTCCGAACCGGGAGATCAAGAGCGTGTTCATGAAGGAGATCCTCGACAGTTACAACCAGCTGTTCAGCGGATCGATCCTGCGAAACTTCGAGGTGGCACTGCGAACCGGCGATACGGCGCTTTTTACCGATACGCTGCAGACCTATCTGATGCAGTCTGCCAGCACCTTTGACACGGCGAGCGAGAACTTTTATCCCGGTACGGTGTTTGGGATGCTTGCGATCCTGTCGGACCGGTATTATATTTCCTCGAACCGGGAGTCCGGGGAGGGGCGGTTTGATGTACAGCTTGAGCCGCGGGACAGAACGCAGATGGGCTATATCATCGAGTTTAAGGCAGGTAAGGAGCTTTCCGAGCAGGCACTTTCTGACACTGCCCGGAAGGCGGTCAGCCAGATCAGGGAGAAGCAGTACAGCACAGAGATGGAGTATCGTGGCATCACGAAGATCGGATTCTTCGGGATTGCATTTTGCGGCAAGAAGGTAGCCTGTGCCTATGAAGAGAGAAAGGAAGGTTGATTTATTATGAAAATTGTGATTTTAGATGGCTATACAAGCAATCCGGGTGATTTAAACTGGGATAAGCTTAAGACACTTGGAGATCTGACCGTATATGAGTACACAAAGAATCAGACGGAGGATGTCGTGGAACGTCTGCAGGATTGTGAGATTGCGCTGACCAATAAAACGGTCATTACGAAGGAGATCATGGAGGTCTGTCCGAAGCTTCGTTATATCGGCGTGCTTGCGACCGGCTACAATGTCGTTGATATGAAAGCAGCCGCAGAGCGCGGGATCACGGTTACCAATGTGCCGGGCTACAGCACACAGGCAGTGGCACAGCAGGCATTTGCGCTGCTTCTGGAAATCTGTTCCCATGTGGCGCACCACAGCAGTGAGGTGCACAGTGGCAGATGGAGCAGAGGACGGGATTTCTGTTTCTGGGATTATCCGCTGGTGGAGTTGGATCACAAGACGGCGGGCATCATTGGTTTTGGTCAGACCGGCAAGGCGATCGGGCGTGTGGCGAAGGCATTTGGCATGCGGGTCATCACCTGCGGTTCGCATGCGACGGAGGAAGGGAAAGCCATCGGAGAGTATGTGGCGAGAGAACAGCTTCTGCGGGAGTCGGACGTGATCTTTCTTGCGTGTCCGCTCAATGAGGAGACAAAGGATCTGATCTGTGCGGAGACGATCGCGCAGATGAAGGATGGCGTGATCCTGATCAATACGAGCCGTGGCGGTACGATCGTGGAGAAGGATCTGGCGCAGGCGTTAAAGAGCGGGAAGATTTACGGTGCGGGTGTGGACGTCGTATCTGTGGAACCGGCACAGCCGGATAATCCGCTGCTTTCCTGCGATAATTGTGTGATCACACCGCATATTGCATGGGCGACGAAGGAGGCGAGAGGACGTCTGATCGATATTGCGTCGGAGAATGTACGCAGCTTTCTTGATGGGGCGCCGGTAAATGTGGTGGCGTAATTGGATAAGATATGTTATACTCATAAACATAGATGCGAAGAGGCACATTTCTGATATGGAATGTGCCTCTTTTCGTATATAAGAAATCTGTATGGAACGGAGGGATATTATGGCGGAGACGATTTATAACTCAACCCCGGCGAGAGATGGTTTTCATATGCCGGCAGAATTCGAACCGCAGGAACGTGTCTGGATGCTTTGGCCACAGCGACCGGACAACTGGAGGGATGGGGCAAAGCCGGCACAGGAGGCGTATACAGAGGTGGCAAAGGCGATCAGTCGATTTGTGCCGGTGACAATGTGTGTGAATGGAGATCAGTATCAAAACGCCAGAGAGAAGCTGCCGTCCGATATTCAGGTGGTGGAGATGTCCGGCAATGATGCATGGATGCGGGATATGGGGCCTGCTTTTGTGGTGAACGAAGAAGGCTTGCTGCGGGGCTGTGACTGGAGGTTTAATGCGTGGGGAGGTTTTGTAGATGGTCTTTATTTTCCGTGGGATAAAGATGATCAGATTGCCGGAAAGGTTTGTGAGATGATCGGTGCAGACTATTACCGCCTGCCGGATTTTGTGCTGGAGGGAGGCTCTTTTCATGTGGACGGGGAAGGGACGGTACTCACAACGAAAATGTGTCTTTTGAGCAGAGGACGCAATCCGCATATGACGCAGGAGCAGATTGCGGAAACGCTGTGTGATTATCTGGGGGCAGACAAAGTGCTGTGGCTTTCGGACGGCATTGACCCGGAGGAAACGAATGGTCATGTGGACGATGTAGCTTGCTTTGTGCGCCCGGGCGAGGTGGCATGTATTTATACGGAGGATGAGTCCTCTCCGTTTTATGAGACGGCACAGCAATGTTACCGGGAGCTTTGCGGGATGACGGACGCCAAAGAAAGGAAACTGAAGGTGCACCGGGTCTGCTGTCCGAAAGAACCGGTGCAGATCGGCGATGATTTCCGGATCGATCATATGCCGGGCACGATTCCGCGTGAACAGGGCGAGCTTTGCATTGCTTCGTATCTGAATTTTCTGATCACAAACGGTGCGGTGATCGTGCCACAGTATGGAGATGAAAATGATGCGCTGGCATTGGAACAGATACAGGAGATCTTTCCGGAGAGAGAGGTTATTGGCGTATATACGCGCGAGATCGTATATGGCGGTGGCAATATTCACTGCATTACGATGCAACAGCCGAAGTGCAGGTGAAATCTATGTGGTGACAAGGAGGTTTTAACAATGAGAAATGTAACAGTAGCGGCAACGCAGATGGCATGTACATGGGATCGTGAGGAGACGCTGGAGCGGGCAGCAGGTCTTGTTGAGGAGGCGGCACAGAAGGGTGCCAACATTGTTCTTTTGCAGGAACTTTTTGAGACACCGTACTTTTGTCAGCAGGAGCGTACGGAATATCTGAAGCTTGCAACCACAGTGGAAGAAAATCCGGCGATTGCATATTTTCAGAAGATGGCAAAGCAGAAGGAGCTTGTCATTCCGGTGAGCTTTTACGAAAAGGCGGGCAACACCGCATTCAACAGTGTGGCAGTGATCGATGCGGACGGCAGTATTCTGGGCGTTTACCGCAAAACGCATATTCCGCATTCCTTATTATATGAAGAAAAATTTTATTTCACGCCGGGTGACACGGGATTTCGTGCCTGGAAAACGCAGTTTGGGACGATCGGTGTAGGCATCTGCTGGGATCAGTGGTTCCCGGAGACGGCAAGAGGGATGGCACTGCAGGGCGCGGAAATTTTAATGTATCCGACAGCGATCGGCAGTGAGGCGGTGGAGACGATTGATTCCATGCCGCATTGGAGACGATGCATGCAGGGACACGCGGCGGCAAATATCATGCCGGTCATCGCATCAAACCGCATTGGCACGGAGACCGACGAGACGAGCATGACCTTCTATGGATCCTCGTTTATCACGGATCACACCGGTCAGATCCTGCAGGGGGCGGATCGGGAAAGTCAGACGGTTCTTGTGCAGAGCTTTGATCTGGATGAGATTGAGGAGTACCGCAGATCCTGGGGAGTGTGGAGAGACAGACGACCGGAAATGTATGGGATACTGACAACACACGGGAGGTAGAAGGAATTTTGCTTTTTTAAAGGTTATATGCTACAATATGGCGATAGTTAGACACGACTAACTATCGCCATGTTTTTGTTTTTGCATATAGATAAAGATAAGATAGAATCAATATGTGATATTTTGTCTGAAACCCTGCAGATTCTATATTTGCAGGAACACAGAAAGGAGACAAGAATGTCTGAACTGATTACACTTAGCATTCCGTTTCTGGGGACATCTCTTGGGGCGGCGATGGTATTTTTCATGAAGGATAAGATTGCACTACGGATCGAGAAGCTGTTGCTTGGATTTGCGGCGGGAGTGATGATCGCCGCTTCTGTATGGTCTTTGCTGATCCCGGCGATCGAGATGACAGAGGCACAGGGGAAGCTTGCGTGGCTGCCGGCGGTGACAGGATTTTTGCTCGGCATTGGATTTCTGCTTGTGTTAGATACGGTGATACCACATCTTCATTTGAAAAGCAGTGAGCCGGAGGGGCTTCACGCCGGACAGCCGCGCCTGTCCAAAACGACGATGATGCTTTTTGCGGTGACGCTGCATAATATCCCGGAGGGAATGTCGGTCGGGGTTGCGTATGCGGGCAGTATGATGAAGGGGGCGGGGATCACGGTGGCAGGAGCGTTTGCTCTGGCGCTTGGTATTGCGATCCAGAATTTCCCGGAGGGGGCGATCATTTCGCTGCCACTTTGCGGAGAGGGGATGAGTCGCAGGAAAGCCTTTGTGTGCGGTGTGTTGTCCGGGATTGTGGAGCCTGTGGGTGGCTTTATCACAATTCTGATCGCGGGGGCGATCTCTCCGGTGCTTCCGTATCTTCTGGCATTTGCAGCGGGAGCCATGATGTATGTGGTGATCGAAGAACTGATTCCGGAATGTCAGGACGGGGTACACAGCAACATTGGAACTATTGGGGCGGCGCTGGGGTTTGCTCTGATGATGGTGCTTGATGTGGCACTGGGGTGAAGTCCGGGGTGATACAGATGATATTTCGCATGAAATCGGTGTGCTGAAAGGGATAATTTACCCCATACTAGCCGTTTGGTTAGTTGACTTATTATATAAATGTTGTTATATTTGATGTAAAATACACCTTATTTTGCATAAACGCAGGAGAAGGCGTTTGAAAATGCCGTGTATTTTCGGAGAGTTAAAGGAAAAAGTATGAAAATTGAAACAAGAATGGAGGAATGTGTATGAAAGGAATGAGAAAACGTCACCGGAAGAGGCTGACAGCGGTTGTTACTGCCGTTGCACTGATCTGCACAGGCGGTGTGCTGCCGGAGAACATGGCTTATGCAGCGGAGCAGACAGAAGAAGGTGTTGCAATTGATAAGGAGAATTTTCCGGATGAGAACCTGCGAAATTATCTCAAAGAAAGTGGATTTGATAAGAACGATGACGGTTATTTTTCACAAAGTGAGCTGGATGCCGTTGAAGAAATGGAAGCAATATATAATAAACTGGAAAATCTGAAGGGGCTTGAGTATTTCCGGAATCTGAAGTCTTTGGATATCCGATTGAATAATATCAGCGGAGAACTGGATCTGCAGTTGTTCCCTAATCTGACCAGTGTTTATTGTGATGATAATGAGATTACATCTATCCGGTTTGGAGAGGACTGTAAGCTGGAATTGATAGAATGTAATTACAATCAGATCGAAGTGTTGGATGTGAGTGGATTGGATCACCTGGACCAGCTTAACTGTACGGGCAATCCGCTCAAGGTATTAAAATTTAATGAGAAATGGACTTCTATCAGATTGTACTGCGATGAATGCAGTCTTACAAGCCTGAAATTCCCGGAAAGCCTAGACGCATCTGAAACTCAGATTAACTGTGAGAATAATGTTACCTATTTAACACAGAAAAATATTGACTTTCTGGATCCGGAAATGTTTCCGGATTTTGATACCGGAAAGATTCAGAAGGTCGTGAAGCTGACAAAAGAACAGGCAGAAGCCGGAAAGAGCGGAACGGATATTTTTGATGAGTTGAAAGGCTCCGATTATAAGCTGACGGATCTGCAGCTTGGGGATCGGATCATTTATACCTATGACTGTGGAATAGGTATGAGCTTTGATTTTACCGTGCGTGTCGGATATTCTGAGGAGATGTTTCCTCCGAACAGACCGGATGGAATACAATATGTGGAGTACACCGTCAGCACTGTGGGAGAAGTACCACTTCCGGAAGGATGGAAATGGAAGGATGAAGATGCAGATCTTGTACTTCCGTTTGGAAACTGGTATGAAGTCACCGCAGAATATGTGGGTGACAATGCAGAGTATTATGCGAACATATATCAGGATGTAGAGATATGGAAAGATTACTGTCAGCATCCTAATGATATGCGGGAGCTTAAGGATGAGCAGAAGGCAGACTGCACGCAGTCTGGATATACCGGAGATTATTACTGCGGTGTGTGCGGGAATCTTCTGTATAAAGGTGAGTATATTCCGATACAGCACCGGCTTGAACTGGTCGAAGAGAAGGAAGCCACTCAGACTGAGCCGGGCAATATACAGTATTTTGTCTGCTCTGCCTGTGGAAAGCTTTTCTTAGATGAGGACGGATATCATGAGGTGGGGATAGAGGATGTGACAATCCCTGTTCTGGAACCGGATCCGACCGATGAGCCGGTGCCGGCTCCGAGTGAGGATCCAACCGCAGAACCAACGAAGGAGCCGAATCCGACGGAGGCACCCCTGCCAACGCCGGGAGTAAGTGAGACACCGGTGCCAACCGAGGAACCAACCCCGGTGCCAACGGAAGAGCCAACGACAGCACCGAGTGCAGAGCCGACCCGTGAACCGGAGATTACGCCGGAGCCGACGACAGCCCCGGCACCATCGGAGGAACCAACGACGACACCGATGCCAAGTGAAGAGCCAACGACAGCACCGATGCCAAGTGAGGATCCGACAGTGGCACCAACCGCAGAACCAACGGAGGAGCCGAAGCCAACTGAGGCACCCCTGCCAACGCCGGGAGTAAGTGAGACGCCGATGCCAACAGAGGAGCCGACCCCGGCACCGAGTGAGGATCCAACTACAGCGCCGAGTGAGAAACCGACGGCTGAGCCGACCCGTGAGCCGGAGATCACACCGGAGCCGACAACAGCGCCGGCACCAAGTGAGGAACCAACTACGACACCAATGCCGAGTGAAGAGCCAACGATGGCACCGTCAGAGGAACCAACCATGGCGCCAATGCCAAGTGAGGATCCGACAATGGAACCAACCGCAGAACCAACGGAGGAGCCGAAGCCAACTGAGGCACCACTGCCAACGCCGGGAGTAAGTGAGACACCGATGCCAACCGAAGAGCCAACCCCGGTACCAACGGAGGAGCCGACAACCATGCCGAGCGAAGAGCCGACCATGGCGCCGGCACCGACAGAGGCACCAACAGCAGAGCCGACCCGTGAACCGGAAATCACACCGAATCCGGTAGACCCAACGGTGGCACCGGCACCGACCGAGGCGCCAACAATGGAGCCGACCCGTGAGCCAGCGAAAACCGCTGCACCGATAGAGCCAACGAAGGAGCCGGTACTGACAGATGCGCCGGTACCGACCGAAGTGCCAACGCAGAAACCGGAAGTGCCGGAGATCACACCGGAGCCGACAGTCCCGGCAGTTCCGACGGTTGTACCACCTGTCCGGACACCTGTTCCGACACAGACGGTACAGGCAACACAAACTCCTGCGACACCGGCACCGACCCCTGTTTCAACTCCGAAGACGAATCGGAAGAAGCCGGCAAAGGTTGGCAAGATCATTACCTCTTCTGCAGGCTACCGTTTCAAGGTGACAAGCAGCAAAGTGAAAAATCCAGAGGTTGCACTGTATCGTCCGGGTTCCGGACGTAAGGAAGTAAAGATTGGTACGAAGGTAACGATTAATGGAATTAGTTATTCCGTTACTTCGGTTTGCGAGCGGGCATTCCGCAGCAACAAGAGAGTGACAAAGGTATCTCTGGGTTCCAGAGTTGATAAGATTGGAAAAGAAGCATTTGCAAACTGCAGAAATATCAAAGTTCTTTATATTTATTCTCCAAGACTGAAAGCATCAGATATTGGAGAGAACGCATTTAAGGGCATCAATAAAAGGGTTAAGATTTCCGTCCCAAAGGCGAAAATGAAGGAGTATAAGGAGCTGTTCCGCGAGAAAGGATTAAGCAAGCAGACGTCCGTGACGACCGGAAAAGTGCAATAACATTTTCGGGATGTCATTACAAAGTGTTATGGAAGTAATAAAAAAGTATATCTTTACAAGTGATAAAACCTTGTCTATAATAGGTGCATAATTTCAATTGGATTGAAACAGGCGATGGAGCTTATAAAAGTAAGCACGTCGTCTGTTTTTTTCTTTACATACATTGAAATTAATCGTAGCCGGAGGAGAAGACATCGTATAGAAGGGAGACATGACTATGAAAACATTAAAAAGAGTAAAGAGAAGAGCAATTTCGATATTGATGACAGGTGCACTGGTAGCGACAATGCTTACCGGATGCGGAAGTAGTTCAGATGCAGGAAGTTCATCCGGGGCAGGCAGCAGTTCTGAGGCAGGAGGTACAACTGATCTGAGTAAGGTTGAATTAACCGTTGGAACATCAGGAACATACGCACCGTTTTCTTATTTTAAGGAGGATGGAAAGACACTGCAGGGTTTTGATGTGGAATTGTTGAAAGCATTGCAGGATAAGCTTGGATTTAAGATTAAAAATGATACGATTCAGGATATGGATTATGGTCCGCTGACAACGTCACTGACGCAGGGACAGATCGATCTCGGTGCCGCAGCACTCTGTGCGACTGATGAACGAAAAGAAGTCATGAACTTCTCGGATATTTATTATGACGCAGGTATCATTGTTGCAGTTGGTAAGGATAACAACGACATCAAGTCTGTGGATGATCTGACAGATGGCAAGTATAAGGTAGCAGTCCAGACCGGAACGATCGCATACGAATATGCAACATCAAAGCTTCCGGAGAAATGTCTGCAGAGCTTTGATTCTCAGGCGCTAGCATATAAGGCAGTCGAGGGTGGTCAGGCAGATGCGACGATCTACGATGCACCGGGTACCTCTTATTCAATTAAGACCGGTGAGGTAAAGCTTAAGATTGTCGGTGATGAGTTCTACAATGGTCAGGCACCATACGCACTTGCATTCTCCTTTGATATCTGCAAGAAATATCCGGATATCATTGAGCAGTTCAATAAGGCAATTAAGGAGCTGCAGGATGACGGTACGATCGATAAGCTGAAGAAGGATTGGTGCGAATAATACAAAAACAAGTTCTAAGCTTATAAAAAACATAAGCTAAGAACCAGTACGGTTTTGTATTTTGAAAAAGCTTCGCTTTTTCGCATAGAAATTTGCAGTCAGGAAGTACTACAGTTTCACCTTTTGAAAAAGCTTCGCTTTTTCGCATAGACCAATATATTATCTTTTTCGTAAATACACATTGCCGGGGCGCTTGAAGGTGCCCCGGATTTCATAAGGAGGCAGGACATGGGGATTGATCTTGAATTATTACAGGCCATTGGTCCGATGCTGTTTCGTGGTTTGAAGGTCACCATGGAGATTGCGGTGATCGGTATACTGTTTGGCTTTGTCCTTGGTTCTCTTTGCGGATATGCTCTGCAGAGCCGCAATAAGATTGCAAAAGGAATTGCCAATATTTATGTATGGATCATGCGTGGTACCCCGATCGTGGTGCAGGCATTGTATGTATATTTTGTGGTGCCGGAGATCATCGGACTGATCAAGGGGGAGAGAGTGGTGCTGGATCCGACATTGGCCGGTATCCTTGTTATCACATTAAATGCAGGTGCATTTATATCACAGCTTGTGCGGGGAGCACTGGACAGCGTGGATATTGGACAGAAGGAAGCGGGAGCGTCGCTTGGCTTAAGTCCGATGCAGATTATGATACATATTATAATTCCACCGGCATTTCGTTCTATTATCCCGAGTTTGTTTAACCAGTTTATTATTTCCGTAAAGGACACTGCACTTCTGTCCATGATTTCGGTCAATGAAATTACAAGACAGACGCAGAATTATGTTATGAGAACCTACAAAACGATTCCGGGATATACCGTGTGTGCCATTTTCTATCTGGTACTTTTGTCTGTCCTGATGATCGTACAGAAGATGGTTGAAAAGCGGATTGCCAATAAATAGGAGGTGCCATATGGGAAATACAATGATAAAGGTAAACCATCTGTCGAAGGCATTTGGTGATCTGGAGGTCCTGCGGGACATTAATATGGAGGTTAGCGAGGGAGAGGTTGTCTGTATCATCGGACCGTCCGGCTCAGGAAAAAGTACATTCCTGCGCTGCATCAATCAGTTAGAAACACCCACCTCGGGAGAAGTTCTTTATAAAGGGGAAAATATCTGCGATTCAAAGGCAGATATCCGGAAGTTCCGGGAGGAAGTGGGAATGGTGTTTCAGCGGTTTAATCTGTTTCCGCTCAAGACGGTACTCGGAAACGTGACGATGGCTCCGGTTCTGACAAAGCATCGCAACAAAGCCGAGGCAAAGGAAATCGGTATGGAGCTTCTGAAAAAAGTTGGTCTTGAGAGCAAGGCACATGTGATGCCGTCAACCTTATCCGGTGGTCAGCAGCAGCGTGTGGCGATCGCCAGAGCACTAGCTATGGAGCCGGCAGCGCTGTTATTTGATGAGCCGACATCGGCATTGGATCCGGAGCTTGTCGGAGAAGTGTTAAATGTTATGAAGGATCTGGCAAAGGAAGGAATGACTATGATCGTCGTTACGCATGAGATGGCATTTGCAAGGGATGTGGCAGACCGCGTCATCTTTATGGCAGACGGATATGTCGTGGAGGAAGGTCCGGCGAAGGAGGTTATGGAGAATCCGAAGGAAGAGCGTACGAAAGCATTCCTGTCCAGATTCTTAAATCAGTAGTGTCCGATAAAAAGGACAGTGACACCGATAATGCCATATGTCCGATAAACAGGATAGAGACACCGATAATGCCATATGTCCGGTAAACAGGATAGAGACACCAATAATGCCATATGTCCGATAAATAGGACAGACACGATAATACGAAACCAGGGCGTTTGCACCAGTGCCGCGGTGCAGACAGAAAAGAAGCCGGATTCGGCGGCACAGAATCGAGGGAGACTATGAAGAAATTTGTCGTAACGATCACAAGAGAATTTGGAAGCATGGGACGTCCGATCGCAAAACGGTTGTCAGAGCTGCTTCATGTGGAGTATTATGATAGAGATATTGTCGAGGCGGCATCACAGAAGCTGGATCTGCCGGTTTCCGTCATTAGTAATGAGGAGGAAAAGGACACCTCCGGATTTTTTGAAATGCTGTTTCCGCTCGGAACAGAATCTGCAGACCGTCAGACAAGGATCTTTCAGGCACAGAGTGGCATCATCACGGCACTTGCGGCGAAGGAATCCTGTATTATCGTAGGACGCTGTTCCGATTATGTCCTGCGCGATGAGCCGAATGCATTTCATGTGTTTGTCTACGCATCTTATAAGGACCGTCTTGCCAACTGTACAGGACCTCTCGGTATGAAGGAAGAGGAAGCCAAGAAGATGATCACGGAGGTCGATAAAGCGAGAAACCGTTATCACAAAAGATATGCGAAGTTTAGTTCGTCCGATCCGGCGCACAAGCATCTGATCATCAACAGTGGACTTCTGGGAGTGGAACAGACTGCACAGATCCTTGCGGAGATCGTACAGATGCGGTTTAAGGATGATGAACCGGACTCATAACAGGGAGGCGATGTTTGTGGCAAAACAGAAAAAAAGAACATTTGCAGTACCCGCTATTCTGGCGGCAGGGAGTCTCTGGGGATCCATGGGACTCTTTGTTCGCGTTTATAATGCAAGAGGGCTGCAGAGTATGGATATTGTGGCGATACGTGCAATGGCAACGGTGATCGCCATGTTTGTGTTTATGATATTTTTCCGCAGGGAGCTGCTTCGGATCCGTTTGCGGGATCTGTGGTGTTTTCTCGGAACAGGGATAGGCAGTATTGTTTTCTTTAATTACTGCTATTTCAAGACGATTTCCCTGACCTCTATGTCGGTGGCAGCCGTACTTCTTTATACGGCACCTGCGATTGTCATGGTTCTGTCGCGTATCCTTTTTGGCGAGCGCTTTACGGTTCGGAAGGTGACGGCACTTGTCATGACATTTGTCGGCTGTATTTTCGTGACGGGGATCATCGGAGATGCCGTCTCATTAAATGCGGCGGGGATTCTGACCGGACTTGGTTCGGGCCTTGGATACGCACTTTATTCGATCTTTTCCAGGTATGCGATCGACAGGGGATATCATTCTCTGACGATCTCTTTTTATACCTTTCTGGTGGCGGCAGTGACCACGCTTCCGTTTATCAACGGAGCGGGCATCTGGAGTGTGACGGTCAGCAGCGGTGGCATGATCGCATTTTTTCTGGTATTCGGCGTGATCAGCACCGTGCTTCCGTACACATTATATAATTATGGTTTAAATACGATGGAAAATGGCCGTGCTTCGATCATTGCATCGGTTGAACCGCTTGTGGCAACGCTTCTTGGAATTGTGATATTCCACGAGAAAATGAGCCTCGGAGGCGTGGCGGGAATGGCTCTGATCCTGGGCGCACTGGTACTTTGCAATACGAAGCCGGCAGAGAAATAAGATACTAAGACTTCCCATACCTCAAATTGATGTATGGGAAGTCTTAGTAAGATATTTAATCTATGCCAGCAGCTCCTTTAGGAAGATCTGCAGTAACCGCTGTCCCTTGTGGACGAGGCTGTCTTTTCCGTCCTTAACGCACCAGTCGTAAATGATGCCGCGCTCCAGCGAGAAATAATTATCGGCGAGTTCTCTGGCATTTTCGGAACGGCGGAACTCTCCCTTGTCTTGTCCCTCTTCAATGATCTGCGGGATCAGAGAATAATAGAATCGCTTTTTATTCAGGAGATTGCGTTTCGTATCGATGTCTTCCATATACAAATGTTTCACAAGAGGAAGAGGAACCTCCGTCTCGATCAGATGGAAAAGCTCACGGTTCAGATAAAGCAGTGTCTCGTAGCGGCTGAGCCGTGGGTTGATCTGCACCATCAGGTCTGCGTATTTGCGGTCAAACAGATCGCCGAGCGTGTATTCCAGATCATCCTTTTCCTGAAAATACCGGTGGAAGATTTCGGATGTCACGCCGGCAAGCTCCACAACATCTTCTACAGATGTAGAATCATATCCTTTCTCATGAAATAACTGCCATGCAGCGCGCACGATGCGGCTGCGGTCACTCTCCTTCGGTGCCTTTTTCTGTGTACCCAGAAGAAATCCAAGCTCCAGCGGATCCTCCGGATCAAGAAGCCATGTGTTCATGCCGGTCATATAAGCACTTCCGGTAATCTGAGGGATGATGCCGCGGTATCCGCCGACATCGACCTCCTTCGTGGCTTCCCCGGTGAAAAGCGAGCCGGTAACACTCTCGTAGACAAATGGTGTGTGCAGGGCAAGCTCGCCCTTCGCGTAAAGAGCCGCCATTTTCGCACTTGTTCCGGTACCGCACGGAGAGCGGTCTGCCTGCGCCATGCCGAAGATCACGCAGTTTTTCATGTCCGCCTCCAGCTTGTCGGTATGGCTGTAAAACTCCACCAGATCCACGGTTGTGATGTCCAGATACGGATGCTTAATCGGCACGGTTTCATTGATCTTTTTCAGGAGCAGCATGCCGAGCTCCGACAGAATGTCAACGTTTTCCATCGTGATGTCAATACCGATCTGCTCGGCATCCACCAGGGCAAAAAACGAACCGCCAAAGGAAATATCATACGGGATCATGCCGTAGCCCTGAATGTCGATCGTCTGGTTTTCCTTATAGAGAAAGGCGGGAACATTCAGAATGCTGACCTGCTCCGCTTTACCGTTCTGTACTTTGACGCGTGTGCGGATCAGACCGGAAGGGGCATCCAGCACAACATCGGTGTAAGGCTCGGAAACATCGACCATGCCGGTTTCCACCAGCATGGAGGCGGTGCCGATACTGCCGTGTCCGCACATGTTCAGACATCCGCCCGAATCCATAAAGATTACGCCGTAGTCCGCTTCCTCATGCACCGGCGGTGTCAGCAGTGCACCAAACATATCGCGGTGACCGCGCGGCTCCAGCATCAACGCCTTGCGGTAGTGATCGTAATGGCTGATCAGATATTCCTTCTTCTCCATCATAGTCTGTCCCGGCAGCTCCGGAAATCCATCGTATATGATCCGCGTGGCTTCTCCCATCGTGTGGGAATCGATCGTGCGAAAGGAATGCTCATAAAGCTTCTCATTATAGGTGCAATTCATGCAAATCCCCTTCTTTCTGTATATCATGTTTCAATTCGACAGTTTTTTGTAAAATAAAAGGCAAAGATGCATAGAAGCTGCACCCTTGCCTGACTTTATAATCATTATAAAGCAGACGGTGACATAGGGGAAACGACATTTTTTAATGAATGGTATAACGGTTTGTTATGGGAATAGAGAACATACGAAAGAACAGTGTGACTTATCTCCCCCTCCTTTTTCGCGTAAATTCGGGTATAACAACTGCCAAATCACGATTTAGTAAATCACGATTAGACACTCTTGAGGAGAAGTTTTCTGATCGGGAATAACAGGGATGATCCATCGGATTTTGCATTTCTTTTGTTTGACATAAAGTATATAGAAATATATAATAAATATTGAAGTATATAGAAATATATAAAAAATTATAAAGTATATAAAAATGTATAAGGAAATCATTGATTAATTTGATAAACATCATAACGTACTTAATTATTTACAAAAAAGATGTCAATTTCTTTCGGATGACCAGGAGACTGCTGCTCCTCCCTGGGCAACACTTCGTACGTTGGAGGAGGCATCCAGACATTTTGAAGGCGATGAAAGCGGTTTGACCGTAACCGTGACCGGCGGATACATTTTGCTTCCGCTATGACATTGCTGGGGAAAACTGATGGAGCTTCGGTGGTAGATGGGATCAGTTATCTGGATATTGCAGGCATTATAAAATCCGGTGGGGCGCAACCTAAAAAGGATTTGGTGGAGTTGTGGAAGCGTATCGTGTTTAATATGGCAGTTACCAATACCGACGATCATTTGAGAAATCATGCTTTTATTCTGGCAGGTGCGGGATGGACACTTTCTCCGTTATATGATGTGAATCCGGTTCCATATGGGGACGAGCTTTCATTAAATGTAGATGAGGAGGATAACAGTATTAACATCCGTCTTGCGATACAGACGGCTGCGAGGTTTGGAATTGCAGAGACTGAAGCACAAAATTATGCCGAGGAGATTCTAGAGATTGTAAGAGAAAACTGGAGTAAAATTGCGGCAAATTACGGGCTGACACGGAGACAGATAGAGGAGATGAGACCTGCTTTTCGTGCTTGCTATGAATGATTTGCTAAGACTTCCCATACCAAGGATGGAAAGTCTTAGTGATGTATGTGGCTTACGCGAAACTTTTTCCATTTGACGACTCCCATAACATAGTGTTATGATACACGAAACGATATCAACGGGGATGTCCTGGACACAGGATGTCCCCGTTTTTTACTGTCAGACCGACAGATTTTATGGGAAGGAGTGGTTGGATGGACATCAACAAATACATTCTTTTTGCTGACGTGGCGGCGACAAAGAATTTCACGAAAAGCGGGGAGCGTATGGGCTACACGCAGCCCGGTGTCAGTCATGTGTTAAAGGCGATGGAGCGGGAGCTTGGCTTTCCTCTGTTTCTGCGCACGCCGAAGGGGGTTACGCTGACCTCCAATGCGGAGACGATCCTGCCGCTTGTGCGCGAACTGCTGGCGGTTAATGAGCAGCTCACGCAGACGGTCAGCAACATTAACGGACTTGAAACCGGTCATCTCTGTATTGCTACATTTGCCAGTATTTCCAGAAGCTGGCTGCCACAGGTCATCTTTGCGTTCAAACAGAAATATCAGGGCATTGAGATCGAGCTGCTGGAGGGCGGCACGGATGATATTGTCGGGTGGGTCGAGAACAGTCAGGCGGATCTCGGACTGCTCAGCAAAAAGCATGCCAGTTCTCTGCGCTGGACGCCGCTTTACGAGGATGCACTTATGGCGATTCTGCCAAAGGATTATCCGGTCAATGGCAGGGAGGCGATCCCGATGAAGGAGATTGAGAAGTGGCCGTTTATCATTTCGGCGGAGGGCGTGGATTATGATGTTCACAACGCCATCCAGAAGGCGGGGATCACGCCGGATATCCGCTACACCTCGACAGATGATCATACCGTTATCTCCATGGTATCCAATAATCTCGGCGTCAGTATTCTTCCGAATCTTGTGATTGGCACGGCGCAAAGCAAGATCCTTGCGCTGCCGCTGGAACCGTATTTTTCCAGAGAGCTTGGAATCGGTGCGCGTGCGGATTCCGGGTTGTCGCCGGCGGCGAGAAGATTTGCGCAGACGATCAAGGAGACATTGCAAATATCGTAAATAAAGATGCGTAAAGCCGGCAGATTGTGATATTGCAGTCTGCCGGTTTTTCACTCTTCTCATAACAGTTTGTTATGGGATGGATGCAGGATTGCTTCTTTACTTATGGTCAGACCTACCGTATACTAAGTGCCATAGCAAGGAAGTCAAGCAAAATGAAATAGAGCAGAGGTGATATTCGTATGGAAGATATTTATGAATATCCTTTGAAACAACATCTTGGAGAGCAAGTTGTTCCCGTGGTTGTCGATGGCGACAGCGTAAACCGGGGGCAACTTGTTGCGTTTCAGAGGGAAAACACTCTGGGAGCAAACCTGTATTCCAGTGTAAAGGGAGTCGTCACGAAGGTGACAGAGCAAAGCATTTTCATTAAAGCTGTCGGAGAGCAGACAGCGGACTACGAGCCGTTAAAGGGGAGCGAGCCGTTAGAGCTGATCCGGGAAGCAGGACTGGTTGGACTGGGCGGAGCCGGATTTCCAACCTACGCAAAACTTTCCAAACCGTTTGAACACGGCGGCACAGTGATCATCAATGCGGCAGAATGCGAGCCGATCCTTTCCCATAATATAGAGAGGATCAGGCAAAAGCCCGAACAGCTCCTGCGGGGGCTTCGGATCGCGATGGATGTGGTTCATGCCACAAAAGGAGTGATCGCGATTAAGGAGAAACATACTGAGGCGGTGAAGGCATTGAGGGAAGCCAATAAGGATCCGGACATTTCGCTGATACTGCTGGAGGACATGTATCCGATGGGCGAAGAAAGAGCCATTATCAGAGAGGTGCTTGGAAAGCTTTTGAAGGTGACCGATCTTCCGCTGGCGGCGGATGCTATTGTTACCAATGCTGAGACCGCCTGCAGGATTCAGGAGGCAGTGGATGAACATAAACCGTTTATCGACAAGGACATGACGGTGGCAGGAAAGATTGCAGGCAACGAGCAGGATAAGCTGATTCAGGTATTCCTCGATGTGCCGCTCGGCGCAAAGGTTTCCGCCATGTTTGAGAAGGCAGGCGGGCTGGGGGATTCCTATGGCGAGCTGATCATGGGAGGACCGTTTACCGGGAAACGGACGTCGCCTGATGCACCTGTGATCAAGACAACCGGCGGACTGATCGCCACGGAATGTTTTCCGAAGGGACCGGAAAAGATCGGCGTTCTTGTATGTGCCTGCAGTGCCTGTCAGGAGAGAATGGAGCAGATTGCAGCCAGTCTTGGCTCGGAGGTTGTGGGAGTAGAGAAATGCAAGCAGGCGAAAGAAGTGAAGGGCAGTCTCAAATGCGAGAATCCGGGCAGATGTTCGGGGCAGGTGCAGAAGGTCATGGCATTAAAGAAGGCCGGCGCACAGGCGGTGCTGATCGGCAATTGTACCGACTGCTCCAACACGGTAATGTCGTGTGCGCCGCAGCTTGGGCTTCCGGTGTATCATTCAACCGACGCAGCCCTTCGGGCAGTTAATTTTCATCTTATTAGAAAGATCAAAAATAGATAAGGAGGAAGCACTATGTCAATTACAAAGGAAACATTACAGCAGCATTTAAAGGATCCGGCAATCTTTTGTTGCCGCAGGGAAAGGGGACTTGTCATCAGTGAAGCAGATCTGGAGGATCCGGGACTGTTTGATGACATGGAAGAGGCAGGGCTTCTTACCTTAAGCCCGGAAGGCCTTCGCATCGAGCAGGTGCTTGGAAGCACCCTGCTTACGGATGTCGAGGCACTGACACCGATCACGAAAGGAGTAGTAGATAAAGTGAATGACTGTGAGGAGGCAGCCGCAGAACCGGAAACACCGGAAGCACCGGAGCCGGCAGAGGCAGCACAGACCCCGGTTATTCGCACCACGACAGGAGGGAATGGCATGATACATATTGAAATTGATAAGGCATCAAACCTGGAGGGCTTTAAGCTGGACGTACCGGTAGGAGGCGGCGTGGCAGCACCTGCTGTTGTGGAAGCGCCGGAGGCACCGGCATCTGACGGGAGCATCAAAAAGGTGATCCGCACCTTGATCAAAAAGCACATTAAGATCACCGATGTGGAGATTGGAGATACGACATCGATCAAGGATGGAAAGATTACGATCGACGGTTCGATCGTGGATAAGGCGGTCAAGGAGGATCCTCTTTGCAAGAGCCTTGCACTCGATGTGATCTATCCGGACAAACGTCATGTTTACACCGAGACGATCATGGACGTCTGCCCAATCGCAACCAAGGTAGAGGGTGAGCTTGGCGAGGGCGTTACCAAGGTCGCAGACGGCGTTGTATTTATGCTGACCGGTGTCGATGAGGATGGCGTACAGGTTCATGAGTTTGGTTCATCCGAGGGATATCTTGATGAGAAAATGTACTTTGGTCATCCGGGCTGTGCCGATGAAAATAATATTATCATCCGCTGCCATGCCGTGATCGAGAGGAAGACCGGTATGAGCCGTCCCGGTCCGTTTGCCGCACATAAATGTCAGGATTACATTATTCAGGCGATCCGGAATGAGCTGAAGAAATATGACGGTGAAGTGATCCGTGAGGAGACCTGCGAGGACATCCGCCGCAGCGGAAACCCGCGTGTCGTACTGGTAAAGGAGATCATGGGACAGGGCGCAATGCATGACAATGTTATCTGCCCGACAGAGCCGTGTGGTATTCTCGGCGGTCAGAAAAACGTAGACTGCGGCAACGTGCCGATCATGCTGACGCCGAATCAGGTGCGTGACGGTTCCATCCATGCATTGACATGTATCGGACCGGCAACAAAGGAAATGACAAGACATTACATCCGTGAGCCGCTGGTAGAAGGACTTGCGGCAGATCAGGAGCTGGATCTGATCGGCGTTGTCTGCGTCGGTTCACCGCAGGTCAACGATGAGAAGATGTGGGTTTCCGAACGGCTCGGATCTCTGCTCGAAGCGCTCGATATTGACGGCTGCATCATCACGACAGAGGGCTTTGGAAATAACCATATTGATTTTATCCAGCATATCGGTCAGGCAGGTAAGCGCGGAATCCCTGTTGTGGGCGTTTCCTTCTGTGCTTATCAGGGACAGCTTGTTGTTGGAAATGAATATGCCTCAGCAATGGTTGAGGAGAATATGGACAAGGGCGGCTTTGAAAATAATGTGGCCGGCTGCTCCTGTGTAACGAAGGAAGTCGCAACCCGTGCAATTCAGATGTTGAAGAATAAGATGGCTGGTGTAGAGATCAAGCCTGCACCAAAGAAATGGAACAACGATGTTATCAATACGAATAACAAGCTGTTAGGACTTCCGGAAACAAGATTGCTTGATAACGGGACATTACACTAATGGATTATATGATCAATCCGATCAAAATGGGAGGACTCATCAAGGAAGTACAGGATGACCGGATCAAAGTCCATCTGCACGGTCGTCTCGGGGTCATCACGATCCCGAAGCGTCTGGTCATCACTTCCGAACCTCTGGAGCCGGGTCATGAGATGGAATTTTATTTCAGCTACATTCAGGTTGTAGAAAATCCATACGATTATGACAGCTCCGATATGGTGACGGACCATGAGATCGAACCCTGTCTGCTGGGAGGCCGCATCGTGGAGGTCAACGACACGGCGATCAAGGTAAATATCATGAATGATCTCGGCTGTATTGCCGTTCCGAGAAGATGGATATTTACCCCTGTTGTCCTGAAAAACGGACAGGAAACGGAATTTTATTTTAGCTGTATGAAGGTTGTCGGGAAACGGGATATCCCGGTGGAATCCATCTAGCACAGGGAAGCAATAATGTTTGAAGCATTAAAGAAATAGTTTCGATGATGCAAACAGCTACGATTGAAGAATAATAACAGTATTCAGTGCCTGCGGGATGACATCCATTCCGGGAGAACGCACAGATAAGGAGGCAATTATGAATTTAACGACAGTAGAAGGAATGCAGTCAGAAATATTTGTACCGATCACACCCAAGCCTGTATTTACCGAGCTTAAGAAACCGCTCAGCGAGTGCAAGGTCGCATTTATCACAGCGGGAGGTATCCACAAAAAGGATCAGACCCCATTTAACACCTCCGGCGACTTTTCTTACCGGACCATTCCGTTCGATACGCCGTCTGACCAGCTGATGGTAACACACGGAGGCTTTGATAACTCAGATATCAACAAGGACGTCAATGCAATGTTCCCGATCGACCGTCTCCATGAGCTTGTCGACGCCGGATTCATCGGATCGCTGGCAGATGAGACATACACCTTCATGGGAGGCGGCGGAAATGTTGAGAAGTTCCGTGAGGAGACAGGACCGGAGATTGCCAGAAAGCTCAAGGAGCAGGGTGTTGATATCGTTCTCTGTACCGGCGGCTGCGGCACCTGTCACCGCTCCGCAACCATCGTAACACGCTGCTGCGAGGAAGCCGGCATGAGCTGTGTTGTCATCGCCGCACTTCCGCCGATCGCAAGACAGCAGGGAGCACCGCGTATCACCGCACCGCATGTGCCGATCGGTTCCAACGCCGGTGAGCCAAACAATATTCCACAGCAGACCGCCATCGTCAAAGAATCTCTGGAGTGGGTGCGTGACTGTCCAAGCTACAACGGAATGAAGGTGCTGCCATACGAGTACCGTCACAACGTATAACGAGATGGAAAACGTACAATGCTAAGATTATAAGCTTTTTAAAATTAAGCGTCCGCTTTGCTTTGAAAAGTCTTTGCCGAAACCGTACCAAGAAAAATCAAGTTTATTTTGAAAAAACTATTGAAAATGATTTTTGATTGTGCTATGATGACTTTCGTAAAGAGCGAAGGTGCTTCTATTTCAAGATAGAAGCGCCTTTTTTGTTTTCTGAAAAAGGCAAATACGAAGATATGTTATTTTTGGAAGGCAGGAGAATGGTTATGGACAGAAAGGTGGTACGGATATGTTAAATTCTGGAGATACTGGATTTATGATGATAGCAACGGCATTTGTGTTCTTTATGACGCCGGGGCTTGCATTTTTCTATGGTGGACTTGTCCGCCGGAAGAACGTGTTGAACACGATGCTCTCTTCGTTTTTTATTATGGGGCTTGCCTCACTGATGTGGGTGCTTGTGGGATATTCCCTTTCCTTCAGCGGCAACTGTGGCGGCGTGATCGGTAACCTGAAAAGCTTCTGTATGGCAAATGTAGGCTGGGAGCCGGGTGCATATGCAGACGGAATACCGGCATTGCTGTTTGCAGCATTTCAGATGATGTTTGCAATCATTACGCCGGCACTGATCACCGGTTCCGTGGCAGGAAGAATGCGTTTCAAAGCACTGTTCGCATTTATCGCACTGTGGCTTCTGATTGTGTATTTCCCGATGGCACATATGGTATGGGGCAAGGGAGGACTTCTCGGAGAGGTGCTCGGCTCTGTCGATTTCGCCGGCGGCAATGTCGTACATATCAGCTCCGGTGTCAGCGGTCTTGTGCTTTCTTTGATGCTTGGCAAGCGCCGCGGTTACGAGAAAACAGCATACCGCACACACAATATTCCGTTTGTTCTGCTGGGAGCTTCCATCCTCTGGTTTGGATGGTTCGGGTTTAATGCAGGAAGTGCTCTGGGCGCCAACGGTCTTGCCGTACACGCTTTTATGACAACGAACACTTCAGCAGCCTGTGCAATGCTTTCCTGGATGGCGATCGATATGATCCGTGATGGAAAGCCAACCGTGATCGGTGCCTGTACCGGTGCGGTGCTCGGACTTGTGGCGATCACTCCGGGAGCCGGCTTCGTACCGCTCTGGTCTGCAATTATCATTGGTATCGTCGTCAGTCCGATCTGCTATTTCATGATGTCTGTTGTAAAGAAGCGTTTTGGTTACGATGATGCGCTCGATGCATTTGGATGTCATGGCGTCGGTGGTATCTGGGGAGGTATCGCAACCGGAATATTTGCACAGAAGTCGATCAATGGTGTTGCCCGCTGGGATGGATTGATCTACGGTGATTATCGTTTATTTCTGGCGCAGGTGATCAGTATTGTTGCAACGATCGCCGTGGCGATTGTCGGAACACTGATCTGTGCATCCATTGTCAAGCTGTTCACACCGCTTCGTGTCACAGAGTATGATGAGCGCATGGGTCTTGATGAGAGCCAGCATGGAGAGAGTGCATATCCTTCCTTTAACGGTCTGGACTAATGCGGTGAACAGCGAATGGCTTGGATTTGTGCAGTGAAACATATTGATTGAAATGGAGGTAGGAATCATGATTAAAATAGATGCGATCATTAACGAAGATAAGATGGAGGATGTAAAGGATGCCCTGCAGGAGCTGCAGGTGCATGGAATGACGATCTCTCAGGTGATGGGCTGCGGTACGCAGATGGGATATAAGGAGAAGGTCCGGGGCTATGATGTGGATATCAACCTTCTTCCGAAGGTGAAATTCGAGATTGTTGTCTCCAGCCAGGAGTGGGCGGAGCGCACGGTGGACGCGATCTGCCGCACGGCACACACCGGAGAACACGGCGACGGTAAGATCTTCGTTTACGAGCTGATGGACGTTGTCCGCATCCGTACCGGGGAACACGGACCGAAGGCCGTGTGGGCGGCGGATCAGACGGAGTAGAGGTAAATATTCCCTGTAGGTGACCGGACGTGCTGCGGATGACGGTGCAGACGGCATAAATGCTGAAAATCAGGCTCCCGGTGTGAAAGTAGTTGATGAAATTTACCAAATTATTTTTTTGGTAGCATTTTGCCCCGAATACATGTATAATGAAATATATGACTCAAATTTCGTGCGCACGCGCAAATAAAATTGGGAGCTGATGGAGATGGTATTTGTAACGGGCGATACCCACGGCGATTGGAAGAGCAGACTGAACAAGTATGTTTTTCCGGAAGGGGTAGAGCTGACAAAGGATGACTATGTGATCATCTGCGGTGATTTTGGAATCTGGGATGACAGTCCGAGAGAGAATGGCAATCTCGACTGGCTGGAGAATAGGAAATTTACGACATTGTTTGTTGCAGGTAATCACAGCAACTATGATATATTGGACAATCTTCCGGTGGAGGAATGGCATGGCGGTAAGGTGAACTTTATCCGTCCATCCGTGATCCATCTGATGAGAGGGCAGGTTTTTGATATTGACGACCGCAGTATCTTTACGTTTGGCGGTGCGAGCTGCCATGATATTCCGGACGGCGTGCTGGAGCCGGATGATGAGCGGATCGAGAGCTGGTACAAGATGCGTAAGATGTTCCGGATCAACCATCTGTCCTGGTGGGAGCGTGAGCTTCCGTCTGAGGAGGAGATGCAGGAGGGTTTAGATAACCTTGCGGCACATGGCAATAAGGTTGATTATATTATCACGCACAGTCCATGCTCCTCTATTCTGGAGCAGATGGATGGATACCCGGATTTCTATCAGAAGGATTATCTGACGGATTATCTGGATCAGATCAAGAACACGACAGAGTTCGAGGCGTGGATGTTCGGTCACATGCATGTGAACGTCAGCTTCGAGGAAGAGAAGTGTCACTGTATTTTTGATGAAATCGGTAAGTTAATGTAGAGCAGCAAAGAATCAGGAGTTCTTTGCTGCTATTATTTTGTCCAGCTCATCGACAAGGAATTGTCTTGAGGTTACTGTGATGGCGTGGATCCCCTGCTTTCTGGCGCCTTCTGTATTGTCGGCGCGGTCATCGAAGAAGAGACATTCATCGGCAACAAGATCATATTTGCGAAGAAGAGACTGGTAGATCTCGGCATTTGGCTTGATCTGTTTTACCTGAAAGGAAATGATGCCACCGGACATATCTGCGATAAACGGAGCATTGTCGGTGTGCTTGTGAAACATTGTTTCCGGATAATTGGACAGCAGATACAGCGTGTAGCCAAGCCCCTTCAACTGATGCACGCGCTCCCAGACATCCTCTCTTGGAACATGCATGTATTCGCAGTGATTGATGAACCACTCGATCGTATCGCCGTACTCCGGATATTTCCGGTGGTAGCTTTCGATGATAGCCTGCTCTTCTCCGGTGGAGGAAAGATCCATGCCGGACCAGAGTGGATCTGTAAACATAGCAGTGCCGATCTTGATGGCGTCCTCGCGGGAAAGACCGTGATCCATCAGCATGTCCTCCCAGCGGTATTCGAGCAGAACGCTTCCGATGTCGAAGATTATATTTTTAATGTTTGTCATATCGATCATAGTTGTTTGTCCTTTCTTGTGCTTGCGTTTATGTGTAAAGGAATATATTATGTAAATTAACAGCTTCGGCAAAAGCTGTACATTTAGAGTATAGCATAAAAATACAGTCTGTGGGAGCTTGTTTCACGGCTCCCGGACAATGGAAAGGTACGTTAGGACAATGGGAATGATCAATCGGGATGACATGTTAGAACTGACAAGGCGCATGACTGTCAAAAGAAACTGCTTTGACCGCATTGCGGGCGCATATATGGATGAAGAAGGTTTTATTGATGGAACCTTTAATCAGCATTTTCTGAATCTGACCGCACCGGAGCGGGACAAGAATTTGAAGCTGGCGAAGGCAGTTCCGTTTGCGGAGACGAATGTGCAGCTGAAGGAGTACGCTTACCGGACAAGGGACCTTTCCGATGACAGCATGCGAAAGCTTCTCTGCGCTCTGAATGAGAGTGAGCTGAAAAACGATGCTCTGCTGGAGATGTTTTACGAGGAGGTCGGACGTCATTACCAGAGAAGCGGCGGTTTTGCGGTGTATGTATTTCACGGCGGTTACGACATCCCGCGGAAAGGAACGGACGGGGAAAGCCAATGGGAATCCGAGGAGGTTTATGATTTTCTGATCGGAATATTCTGCCCGCTGGAGGACGATTATGAGCCGGGAGAGCCGGAATGCGGATTCCTCTATCCCGCATTTAAAAATCGAAGCGGGGACGGGCGGTTGATCGATGTTTTCCGGAAGGAGCCCGGGGCAGCAGAAAGCGCACTGCTGGAGCTGCTTGGAATTGATTAGGAGATTTCTGTTAAAAAACATGATAAATTGTATGTGAAGAAGCACTAATGCAGACAATAAAGAAAAGCACCTGAACGGTGCTAATCTTCATAGTGAAATTTACAAGAATATATTATGAGATTTTTGTTGCTGTCAAAGTTATATGTAAGTCTGTGTTCGTCCGTTATTCGTCTGCTATATACTTTCCTGTGCTTTAACGGTTCAGGCTTACCGATTCCCTCTAATAAGCCATCGCGGTCTATGCTCTTTATAAGCTCGTTGATCCGTTTTACAATCTTTTTATCTTCCTTCTGCCAGTCCGTGTATTGCTGCCATGCAGTCGGAGTAAATACTACATTCATTATTCGTATTCTCCTAACTCATCAATTGTCTTTGTGATAAAACCACCAGCTTTTGCTTCTGCCATGGATTCATCCAGCATAGCGAGGTATTCCGCGTTTCTTTTCGCTTTCATAAGCGCATTGTATTCAGATTCTGACATCATCACTATATTTTCGTTTTTAGGTCTTGAAACAATCAATGTTTCCCCTCGGAAAACCTTATCACATAATGCCTTGAAATTTTCTCTTACATCCATGCTCTTTACTGCTAACATGCTTAACACCTCGTTTCTGTACAAAAAATCGTATGTTTTTTCGTACTTTTATTATATTCTTCTATTGTTTTCATGTCAATGGATCTTATGCAGGAAAATTTGAAAAATTGTGACAATACAAAAATTATGACATAGAAACAAATTTGATGATATATTTTTCGCGGTCAGAATGCTATGGCTTCATCGGATTTTAAGAAAAATATAAGAAACACCGGTAAAGAAAAAGGATCCGAAACAACATCCATTCTCAAATATTGTCTCAAACCCTATATTTCAGCGTTCCCGGAGGGAATCGAACCCCCAACTGCCCCTTAGGAGGGGGCCGTTATATCCATTTAACTACGAGAACACAAGCTCGCTGTCAAGTATAGCATGATTTGCCTTTTTATGCAAATAATATTATACTTGTATAGAATGTGTAGTTGTGCAGATAACGCAGTTTTATAGATTGAAATGAGGATTAGTCATATGAAAAAGAAAAGGTTTATCGCTGCTGTGATGGCGGGGATTCTTATGGTAGGAAGTATATGCAGCCAGACCGCACAGGCGGCGTCCAAGTGGCCGAAGGGACCGGACAAGAAAAGCTTAAGCTGTGCATCGGCGATCGTGATGGAGCTCTCCACGGGAACCGTGCTTTATTCCAAGAACGTGCACCAGAAGCATTATCCGGCGAGTATCACCAAGATCATGACATCGCTGCTGACGCTGGAGAACAGTTCGCCGAGTGACGTTGTCACGTTTACCGAGGCAGAGGCGCACGGCATTGAGACCGGAAGCTCCTCCATGTACTGCGTGCCGGGCGAGAAGTTTACGATCGAGCAGGTATTGTACGGTATTATGCTGCAGTCTGCCAACGAGATGTGTCTTGTGGCAGCCGATCATGTGGCGGGCAGCGTCAGTGCTTTTGTGGACATGATGAATGAGCGCGTGGCGCAGCTTGGGCTCAAGGACACGCATTTTATGAATCCGAATGGTCTTCACAACGACGATCACTATACATCCGCATACGATATGGCATGCATTGCCAGAGAGGCGTGGAAGAATCCATCCTTCCAGAAGATCTGTGGCACCAGAACCTATCAGGTCAAGTCGACCAACAAGCGTAAAGCCGGCGAGATCCTTGGCGGACAGCTTCTCAACCATCATCAGATGATCAACGGATATGAGACAAGCAGCCGTTACGAGAAGGATTACGTGATCGGCGGTAAGACCGGATATACATCCATGGCGCACTCGACGCTCGTTACCTTCGCGGAGAAGGACGGCATGCAGGTTGTCTCCGTTATCATGAAGGGCAACAGTCCGAAGCAGGGTGAGCCGAATGAATATACAGACACGACAAGGATTCTTGACTTTGCCTTTGAAAAGTTCTCCAAACATGAAGTCAACGGTGAGAACAGCGATGTGAATGAGAACCTTTTTAATACCTTTGACAGCTATTTTAATGCGGAGCAGTCACCGCTTCGTCTGTCTGCAGAATCAGCTGTTGTCCTTCCGAAGGGCGTGGGCATAAAGAAAGCAAAGCAGCAGATCAAATACGATGATTCCGTTAAGATCCAAGACGGCGAAAATGTCATCGGAACCGTGAAATATACCTACGATGGGCGCATGGTCGGCTCCACCGATATTATTTACGATAGCTCCAAGTCAGCCTCTCATCTGGACGAGGCATCCAGACAGATCGTTGATTCCGAGATCAAACAGATCAAAACCAACAAAAAGCATGCCGTGATCCTGACAAAGCTGTCCGGAATCAAGTACAGCTTTTACAATATGGTGTCCTTTTTTAAGGACAGAGTGATCCTGGTGATCGTTGCAGGACTGATCCTTTTACTCATTGTTCTTCTGGTGGTAAATTACCGGATGAACTCCCGCAGAAAGCGCAGAAGCCGTATCAGAACGAGACGCTCCTACGGGGCAATGTCCCTGAACAGCCGCAAGTCCTTCTCGGCAAGCAAGCGTAAGGGACGTCGTCGCCGCGGGGCAGATTTTACAAGCAGCCGCAGAACGTCAAGAAGCAGCATGTCAGACAGCGGAAGCAGCCTGAGTACAAGGAAAATGAAGAAAAACCGCAAGAAAACAAAAGAAAGCTTCGGAAAGAGCTTTTATGACTTTTGATAGAAAATAGAAAGGCATGGTTACAAAATGGCAGAAGATAACAATACCACGACAGACAACTCCGATTACGAGGAAATCTGCTATCTGTGCAGACGTCCCGAGAGCAAGGCAGGAAAGATGATCCATATTCCGAACAATATCTGCATTTGCCCGGACTGCATGCAGAAGACCTTTGATTCCATGGGAAGCATGAGCGGCTTTCCGGGAATGATGAGCGGCATGCCGCCGTATATGGACATGTTTAACGGCAATCAGAACATGTTCGAGGAGATTCCGAACAATCAGAAACTCAAAAAGAAAAAGCATGAAGAGCCGAAGGCGGAGGAGAAGACAGAGAAGCCGGAAGAAACGAAGGGTATCGTTGATATCCACCACCTTCCGGCACCACATGTCATTAAGAAGCATCTGGATGAATATGTCATCGGTCAGGACTATGCCAAAAAGGTAATGTCCGTGGCGGTGTACAATCATTACAAGCGTGTTCTGACGGACACGATGGATGAGATCGAGATTGAGAAATCCAACATTCTCATGGTGGGTCCGACCGGCTGTGGTAAGACCTATCTGGTCAAGACGCTGGCGAAGATCCTGCAGGTACCGCTTGCGATCACGGATGCCACAAGTCTTACAGAGGCAGGCTACATCGGTGACGATGTCGAGAGCGTGCTTTCCAAGCTGCTTGCCGCTGCGGACAATGATGTCGAGAAAGCAGAGCACGGCATTATCTTTATCGATGAGATTGATAAGATCGCCAAGAAGCGCAATACCAACAGCCGTGATGTCAGCGGCGAGTCCGTACAGCAGGGCATGTTAAAGCTTCTGGAGGGCAGCGAGGTTGAGGTACCGGTTGGTGCCACGAATAAAAACGCCATGGTGCCGATGACAACGATCGATACAAGAAATATCTTATTTATCTGTGGCGGAGCATTTCCGGAGCTGGACAAGATCATCAAGAAGCGTCTTACCAGTCAGGCATCCATCGGCTTTCAGGCGGAGCTTTCCGATGCCTATGATAAGGATGAGAATATTTTATCCAAGGTCACCGTGGAGGATCTGCGGGAGTTTGGTATGATTCCGGAGTTTCTCGGACGTCTGCCGGTTATCTTTTCACTGCAGGCAATGACAGAGGAGATGCTCGCCCGCGTTATGACAGAGCCGAAGAATGCGATCCTGAAGCAGTACCAGAAGCTTTTGCTGCTCGATGAGGTTGATCTGCAGTTTGATGCGGATGCCATTCAGGCAGTTGCCAAAAAGGCAGCCGAGAAAAAGACAGGTGCAAGAGCGTTGCGTGCGATCATCGAGGATTTCATGCTGGATATCATGTATGAGATCCCGAAGGATGATATGATCGGTCGTGTAACGATCACAAAGGACTACATCGAAAATCACGGCTCGCCGAAGATTGAGATGAGGGAAAGCGGTGAGGCAACGCTTCTGACACAGCGCAACGATTAAGTGCATATATTATCTATATGCGTGAAGGCGGCCGCTATGTGAATGCGCCTGCGAGTGAGAAAAAGCACAGCTTTTTCGAACCCTTTGCTTTCACGCAGCATCTTAGTATAAGGAGCACTGTTGTGGATTGTCAGGACAAAATATATTCCGAAGAATATGAAGATTATATCGTGGAGTACGGCAGCTGGTCGGAGCTGGTGTCGGAGCAGTATCAGACGGACTGTTACCAGCTGGCAGATTTCCGGTTTGCCGTTGTTTATCTGGAGGGCAGTGCGGTCGATGAGAGCCGCAGAAATGCAGAGCTTGTGATACCACGATGCTTTGGTCTTCTGAGTTCAACACAGACGTTAGAGGAGACAGGGGCGGCGAGAGTCAGGAGACAGTCGCAGTTAGAGCTTTTCGGACAGGGTGTAATGTTCGGGATTGTTGATACGGGGGATGGAGTTTGATAAACAGAGCAATGGGGAAAGGTTTGGTGTTAAACAAAATGAATGAAAGATATTATCAGGAAGCATGTGCAGTAATGAACGAGGTCAAAAAGGTAGTGATCGGTAAGGATGAGTGTGTCCGTCTCGCGATGGCGGCGATCCTTGCAGGCGGTCATATCCTGATCGACGATATACCGGGTGTCGGTAAAACAACACTTGCGATGGCATTTGCGGGAGCTATGGAGATGGACAGTCACCGTATGCAGTTCACGCCGGATGTACTCCCGGCGGACATCCTCGGATTTTCCATGTACGAAAAGGCACAGGGAGCTTTTGTGTATCAGCCGGGTGCGATCATGTGTAACCTGTTTCTGGCAGATGAGATTAACCGCACCTCGCCGAAAACACAGTCGGCACTGCTTGAGGTTATGGAGGAAGGAAATGTCACAGTGGACGGTGTGACAAGACGTGTTCCGGAGCCGTTTGTGGTAATTGCGACGGAGAATCCGGTCGGAAGCGTCGGAACCCAGCTTCTGCCGGAGTCACAGCTTGACCGTTTCATGATCTGTATGACCATGGGATATCCGGATGCCGAGAACGAGATTGCGATCGCAAAGGGAAGAAGCAACGGCATACAGCTTGACGATGTACAGGGAGTTATTCCGGCACAGGAGCTTACCCTGATCCGGGCAGAGGTTGAGAATATTTATCTGCATGATGAGATCTATTCTTATATTGTCGATCTTGCGAGAGCCACCAGAGAGCATTCGCTTGTGGAGCTTGGTATGAGTCCGCGAGGAACCATCGCACTTGCAAAGATGGCAAAGGCGGCTGCATTCCTGTCAGACCGTGACTTTGTTGTGCCAAACGATGTCACCGAAGTATTTAGTGCTGTGGTGGCACATCGTCTCGTATTAAATTCCAAGGCACGTGTTGGACATGTATCCACAGATACCGTGCTGGAGCAGATTCTTTCCAGCGTTCAGAAACCGAAGGTCAGAAAATAATCGGAGAGGCGTGTGATTCCATGAAAAGACTCATCACATATTTGATCGTGATCGCGTTGACATTTTATACAGCGGTGCTTTATGGAAGCACCAGTTTTCTGATGCTGTTTTATGTGGAGCTTGCCCTGCCGTTCTTTCTGATGCTTACTCTCCTGCCGGCAATGCGCAGTCTGAGACTTACAATGGAGCTGCCGATTCCTGTGGTAGAGCAGGGACAGAAGGTGCCGGTATTACTGCGGGTGCGCAACGGAAGCTTTCCAATCGGAGGAAGGATTGCGGTGCAGGTGAAAGGAACGCTGCCGATGGGACAGAAAACAGAGAAAACCTGGTTCTATTCACATCTGACGGGCAGCAAAAAGGAAGCCGTTATCAAGACAGAATATCATGCCCGTTGCGTCGGTAATATCCATATGGAGATCGGGAAGGTCTGGTGCTATGATTTTCTCGGACTTGTCGCAGTGCCGCTTTCTGCGAAGTACTGGAAGGCACTGAAGCCGGAGACGATGCTCGTTTTGCCGAGAATCTGCGAGGTTCCGGTGATGGTCAGCCGCCAGAGCCGTGATTTTGCGGGGGAGAGCGAGGATTATTCCAAAGAACGCGGCGGAGATGATCCGTCCGAGGTGTTCAAGATCCGTGATTATCAGCCGGGAGACAAGCTTCGCAGCATTCACTGGAAGCTGACAGCCAAGACGGACGAGATGATGGTTCGCGAGCAGTCACTGCCGCTGGGCTGTCCGGTCGATTTCTATCTGGATCTGTATCAGCCGGCGGGGCATCATGGCAGAAAGCATGAGACAAAGCGCGACAGTTATCTGCAGATCATCGCTTCGATCAGCCATTCGCTGGTGTTAGAAGGATGCCGTCATCATGTCATCTGGTTTGACAGTCAGAGAAATGATATCTGCAGATACCGGATCGAGAAAGAGGAAAATATATACGAAATGCTGTTTCGTCTGGGGCAGCTTCCGGTGTATCACAGCCGGAAGGAGCTTACTGAACTTTATCGGCAGAAATATCATGAGATGCCGGGTATTACGACATTGGAGCTTGACACAGAGCTGGTGCTCAAGCTGAATGGCGAGACACAGGCAAGATACAGCGGAGATGTTTCCGATATCGAGAGGCAGCTTGGCGCGAAGGAATTAGTTGTTTAGCGGAGGGGACAGACCGCTTGTAAATAAAGGGGGAATATCATGAAAAGAAAGCCGTTCGTTATGCAGGGAATCTGTCTTTTCATGCAGCTTTTCGGAATGCATCTGTGTGTGTATTCCATCTTTCTGAAAGCAGGAAGCTTATATAAATTTGCCATTGCACTTGCGGTGGCGTCGATCTGGTTTACCGTGCTTGCAGCGGCACCGCTCCGGCGTCTGGAGCATAAGGTAAAGAGCCGGTATAAGATTCCGTTTGTGAAGTATCCGGTGGCGGATCTGTTTCTGCTTTTTACTCTAATAATATGGGGGATTTTGACAGTCCGATATCTGGGACACATCAAAGCAGATATGACGACACTGACGGATGCGGTCGCGCATCGTCAGAGACAGTATAATTACGGTGTATCCGGTGCATTTCAGCCGTATGCGGACCGGTATCACGGAGCCGTTGGAACATGGATCGTTCTGGATCTGGAGCTTCTTGCCGGACTGTTTATGTCACGGGTGTATGCACACCGTCACGGCATGTTCTGGGGGACATTGCCTGCGGCACTTCTTGTAGCCTGTGGTCTTCTCTGGGGAAAGGCGCCGACCATACCGGCAATGATCCTTCTGATCGCCGGTATTCTGGGAACACAGATGTGCTACGATGAATTTCATGTAGGCGGTTCCAGACATTTCCGCCAGATCAGTGTTTCCATTGTGCGTCATCGTTTATTCTATCCGATCATGTTAGTATGTATTCTGGTGCTGTTTGGAGCAGGAGCCAGACTGTCGGTAGCAACGAAGGATCAGGCGTTGCAGGGAGAGGAGAAGCTCCTTAAGACGCAGCACACCATGGAAAAGCAGATTGTGAACTTTGGGGTGCGGACCGTGCAGAAGATTCAGGCACTTCTTGGCATTGAGCAGCCGGGCGTGCTTACCAATACTTCCCCGAAATTTACCGGGGAGACCGTGCTTACGCTGACCGTAGACAAGAAACCGACGGAAGATATTTATCTGCGCGGTTTTATCGGCACAAGATACGAAAACGGCAGATGGAGCAACTCCAAGAAAAAGAAAATATCCGGTCTGTTTGGAACCGAGACCTGCTATCAGCTTCTGACGCAGGATTATAACGTATATCAGGCAAGAAAGCTTGCTTCGGACAACCGATCAGTATCGTATCAGGAATATCTGGCAGATCCGGATTCGATGGGGCAAAAGAACGCCATGCATATGAAGATTAAATATGAGAAGGGCAACCCGACAACGTTTGCGTACTTTCCATATTTCTCCAAGCTGGATGAAAGCTCCATGGGAACGCTGATGCTCGATTACGACAAGGGCTTCCGGCGCAGCGATGACGTCAACGAATACGAGGTGCTTACCCAGAAAACAAGAATGGGTCTTCGTTTTCAGGCAAGCTCGGCGGGACTTCTGCAGAAGGAATGTGTTCCGTATTATGCCGGGGAACGATTGGGAAATCAGGAATCCGTTACGATATATGAGACAGACGATGACAATTTCGGCTCGAATAAGCAGCAGATCACGAATGGGGAAGATATGCCGTCGTTAGAGGACGGAAAGTACTATGTTGCCGTATCGGATCCGAATCTCGGCAGGTATTTCCAGTATGTGTTAAGTGAGGATCTGTGGCTGCCGCGCGGTCTGACACAGACGAAGCAGCTTGCAAAGGATCTTCTGGTCAATTATGTTCCGATCACGAAGACCACAGGAAGCGGAAGAACCATTTTCGTATCTCCGGATCAGACGATCAAATCGCTGCGAATCTATCTGAATGAAAATACAAAGTACAGTCAGACGCTGAAGGCAAAGGAAGTCGGTACCGATTATGTGGAGAATTTCCTTTTCGTGCAGAAGCTTGGTTATTGTGAGCATTATGCGACAGCAGGAGCTGTGCTGTTTCGTGCGATGGGAATCCCATCCCGCTATGTGTCCGGTTACCGTGTGCCGGCATCAGACTTTGTCGACAACGGGGATGGAACCTACACGGCGAAGGTGCTGGATCAGGAAGCACATGCGTGGACGGAGGTCTACAGTCTGAGCAGCGGCTGGACCGTGGCAGATATGACGCCGAGTGCACAGGATGCGACCGGTCAGATCAACAACAACGGATCCGGATTTACCCAGACCGCACCGACCGAGGAGCCGGATTACGGCGATGACACCTTCCTTGAGAATGATCCGCAGAGCAGCGAAAAGGCAGCGCAGGATCCTTCTGAGACGGAAGAACCTGAGAGTACCGAGGAACCGGCTGCGACTGAGCATGCCGACGGACAGAATGGCGGAAGCAGCGATCAGATGGACGCATCCTCAGACGGAAGCAGTTCCGGTACGTCCGCCGGAAGCGATGCAGGCAGGAAAGCACTTTCTCCAAAGCAGAAGAAAATCCTGCTTGCCGTGACAGGCACGGTGGCAGTCTTACTGTTTCTGTGGCTGATCTGGTACAGCCAGCGGCTGCGCAGAAGATACCGTCTGCGAAAATGTCATGGAGGCGGTGCATATCTTCTGGAGTTGAACCATCAGCTCGAACAGATGCTTCGCTGCTGTGGCTTTGGCAAGCCGGAGCACATGACTGATCAGGAATATCTTACGCTTCTTAGCGGGCTTGATCCGAAGGGCGTGGAGAGCGGCATGACCGGGAGGTATTTCCGTCAGCTTGAGAGAGCGCGGTTTGACAGAGAGTGCGGTTCAAAGGAAGAGATCAGAGACTGTGTCCGCTTTGTCAGGGGCGTGAAGCGGGCAGCACTTGCATCGGCAGGAACCGGGCGGAAATTCTACGCCGGACTTCGTGCATGGAAGTGATAAATAGTGTATGGACATACGAAAAGATATTTACCACTAAATGATGGATTGCACTATTGCGAAGCAATTATATAAATAAAATTTTATCGCACACCAGAGGGGATTGATTACACGATCCCCTCTTTTTTGAATGCTGATGGAACGACAAGGATCTATTCCATTTGGGATCAGAGCATTCCGTATGTCCCGGATTCGGGACAGGAGGGCGGACTGCCGGAGGAGCTTTCCTATGGCACGGAATACGGAAGAGAAGCCATCAACCGCGCGCTGCAGTCGGCAAATCCTTACGATATCGTACCGAGCAGAGATACCGAGGGACATGGAACCTTTATGGCGGGCGTGGCATGCGGCAACGAAGATGCGGCACAGGAATTTTCGGGAATCGCTCCGTTGGCGGAGCTTGTCGTTGTGAAATGCAAAGCTGCCAAAAGAAACATCCGTGATTATTACGGGATCGACCCGGATGTGCCGTGCTTTATGGAAAATGATATTATGCTGGGGATCCGCTATCTGGCAAGGATCGCCTATCGGCGCAGAAAGCCGATGGTCGTGTGTATCGGCATGGGAACAAGTCTCGGAAGCCATTACCGGGGAGGGGCACTCGGTCAGATTGCGCAGTCCTATGGCGATCTGAGGGGCTTTGTTGTCGTGGCAGCAGGCGGCAATGAGGGAAACGAATCACACCACTATCATCAGGAGCAGCTTGCCGCCCGGGGAGAGACGGAGGTGGAGCTTCGGGTCGATCCTGCTGAGATCGGCTTCACAACAGAGCTTTGGTGCAAGGCACCCGGACTTTGTTCCGTGGCTTTGATCTCGCCCGGCGGGGAGTTCAGTGGCAGAATCTATGCCCGTGTCGGCGAACGGCAGATGATCCGTTTTCTGTTGGAAAAGACCGTTGTCTATATTGATTATCTGCTGGTTTCCTTTGAGAGTGGGGATGAATGCATCCGTCTCCGCTTCTTTGGTCCCGAGGAGGGGATCTGGCGGTTCCGTGTGTACAATGAGACGGACATTCCGGCACAGTTTGACATGTGGCTGCCGATCCGTGAATTTATTAATGACGGGACTTATTTTCTGCGCCCGGATCCCAATACGACCTTGTGCGATCCGTCTAACAATTTGCAGATCATCACCGTTTCCTACTACGATGGTGCGAACCGGAGTGTGGCTGCGCAGGCAAGCAGGGGCTTTAATGTGCGAGGGGAGATTGCACCGGATATTGCGGCACCCGGCATCAATATCTACGGTCCGGCGCCGGAGCCCGGCAATGTGGCGGAGGATCCCGACAGACCGGTGCGCTATGTGAGCCGCAGCGGTTCCAGTGCTGCGGCAGCTGTGACAGCGGGAGCTGCCATTCTTCTGGTGGAGTGGGGGATCGTCAAGGGCAACGACATCAACATGGACACGGTCGGCGTACAGAAATACCTGATCCGCGGAGCAAACCGGGACGGACGCCGCTTCCCAAACGAAGAGTGGGGGTATGGCACGCTTGATCTGTACGGGGCATTCGAGGCTATTCGTCCGAAGCCATAATACGGCGCACATCCTCCATGTAAAACGCCAGTAAAAGCTCTGTTTTCTGGAGAGCCGTGTCCAGCGCAAAGATCCGGCGCAGCCGTTTGATCCGGAAATTCACGGTATTGCGGTGCATGAACAGCTCCTGTGCCACCGCCTGGATGCTGCCGTCATGCTCAAGCCAGCTTCGAAGTGTCTGGCGCAGCGCGGGATCCGTCAGCGGTGACAGAAGCTTCTCTGCCTGCGCAAACACCTCCGGATCATCGATGGCAAGTACCGTATTGTAAAGACCGATATTGCGAAAATGCGTCAGGGATTCGCTACGGATCCGGCTGACCGTCAGCGCACGTCCGGCATGCTTTGCCTGCACCGGCAGGGAATAAGGCGAAGAAACAGGTTCACTCACCCCGCAGTGCGCCTCCTTCGGAACGGACGGAAGTGTGACAGAAGCATAATAAAACAGTTCTCCCATCCGCACATGGGCGTACCACGGAAAGGAAAGCTCCTGATCGCTCACCAGCAGAAAGCAGCCGCGGAAGCCCTCCAGCACGGGAATGTCCTTTTCGGAAATATTCATATGCAGGGCATGCTCCAGCGCCTCTGTACGCAGATCCTGCGTCCGCTTCTCCGAGATGATCTCGTTGCAGTAGTCCTGCATGATATCCGCAATATGAACCTCCCACGGCATTGCAAACAGCGGGAAACGGTGCGCAAGACACCAGTCATTGACCTCCTGCGGGACAGAGCTGATATACGGTCCCATATTCAGGACAAGCCCACAGGCGTGCTGATCGGCAAGCTGCTGCACGAAAGGGAGAAGCTCGCCGGGCTTGGCGGTCTCCATACCGGTCGTGATGATCAGCTCATTGCCGCGCAGGAAGCTGCAGTTGCTGCGGTCCTCCACGAGATGCACCCAGGAGATCAGACGGTCCAGATTCGCGGTCGGCGTCAGCAGACAGAGCTGATACTTTGACTGGGTGTGATGATAAAAATATTCTAAAGTTAATGCCATAGTGCTTCCTCCGTTTCCGTAAATATTCGTGATATTTTGACTGCTCAGATAACATTCCTGTAAATTTTCATGAGATTCCGGATAATTTCTGCTTCTAAGGATCAGTATACATGAATTGTGCTGACAGCACAATAACTTCCCGGATAATTATGCTAAAACACATAGAATACGCCAAAATATTGTGCTAAGATTTCTGATATCAAAAGAAAAGCAAATTACATGCAAGGAGGAATCTGATATGTTGAGAGAAGCGTTACCTAAGATTATTACGGAGAGTGTACCGGGACCAAAGTCAAAGGCCCTGATCGACAGAAGACATGCAGCAGTTCCGGATGCCATCGGCTGTGCTTATCCGGTTGCGATCAAGCGTGGTGAGGGACCCATGGTGGAAGATCTGGATGGCAACTACTTCCTTGACTGGGTCGGAGGCGTCGGTGTCCTGAATGTTGGATACAGCCAGCCGGCTATGGTAGAAGCTGTCAAGGAGCAGGCAGAGAGATTCTTTCACGGTATGTTTAACATTGTGACACATGAGGGCTACGTTGCACTGGCAGAAAAGCTCAATGAGATCGTTCCGGTCAAGGGCGGTAAGAAGCGTACCTTCTTCGCCAACAGCGGTGCCGAGGCAGATGAAAATGCCGTCAAGATCGCCAGAGGCTACACAAAGCGCCCGAACATCATTGTATTTTCCGGTGCCTTCCATGGCCGTACCGAGCTGACCATGACGATGACCTCCAAGAAGGCATATGCAACAAGCATGGGACCTCTTTCTCACGGCGTATTCCGTGCGAGATTCCCATATCTCTACCGGAAACCGGCAGGAATGCCGGATGATGCGGCAATTGATTATTACATCAGCTCCATTTACGATGTCTTTGAGGAGTGCGGTGCTGCAGACACGATCGCAGCAATCGTCGTAGAGCCGCTTCAGGGTGAGGGCGGTTTCATCCCGGCACCGATCGAGTGGGTCAAGGCAGTGCGTAAGATCTGTGATGACAACGGAATCCTTCTCGTAGCCGATGAAGTACAGGCAGGCTTCTGCAGAACAGGTCGCATGTTTGCTTCCGAATACTGGAAAGAGGCAGGCTGCGCACCGGATATTCTGGCAACCGCCAAGTCCATTGCCGGTGGTATGCCGCTGAGTGCCATTGTGGCAAGAGAAGAGATCATGCAGGCAGTTCCGGCAGGCACGATCGGCGGAACCTACTGCGGTAATGCCGTTTCCTGTGCATCCGCGCTCAAAGCGATCGAGATCATGGAGAAGGACGATCTCGCCGGACGTGCGATGGAGATCGGCAAGAAGGTCACAGCACGCTATGAGGCAATGAAGGAGAAATACGGTGTGATCGGCGATGTCCGTGGACTTGGTGCCATGATCGGTCTGGAGTTCGTCAAGGATCAGGCATCCAAGGAGCCAAACCCGGCACTCGTCAAGGATCTCGTACAGGAATGCGCTGCCAACGGACTGATCGTTGAGAGCGCCGGAATCTACGGAAATGTCATCCGTTTCCTTGCTCCGCTTGTGATTACCGATGAGCAGCTTGAGGCAGGTCTTGATATTATGGAAGCTGCCATTGCGAAGTTGACTGCATAGAGAAAGGAACAAAAACGAATATGAAAGAATTAATGATAAAACCGGAAATCTATCATTTTGACAAGGTGCGGGAATTTGCGGAGGAATTTCAGATCGGCGAAGGAGATCTGATGGTCACAAATGAATATATTTACAAGCCGTTCTTCGGAGATCTGAACCTGAAATGCGATGTGATCTTTCAGGAGAAATACGGACAGGGCGAGCCCTCCGACGACATGGTTGAGGCAATGTATAAGGATATTAAGGGACCGCATAAGCGTGTGATCGCTGTGGGCGGCGGTACCGTGATCGATATTTCCAAGCTATTTGCGTTGAAGGATGTTTCGCCGGTACTGGATCTGTACGATGGAAAGATCCCTCCGGTCAAGGACAAAGAGCTTGTGCTTGTGCCAACCACCTGCGGAACCGGAAGCGAGGTAACGAACATTGCGATCCTTGCACTCAACAGCCGCGGCACCAAGAAGGGACTTGCCGTTGACGAGATGTACGGTGACAGCGCAGTGCTTGTGCCGGAGTTGTTAGAAAGCCTGCCGTTCGGCGTATTTGCCACAAGCTCCATTGACGCACTTGTGCATGCCGTCGAGTCCAGTCTGTCCCCGAAGGGCAATCAGACAACCCGCATGTTTGGCTACAAAGCGATCGACATGATCTTAAACGGTTATAAAGAGATTGCCGCACATGGCCCGGAGGCGAGAAAGCCGCTTCTGCCACAGTTTCTGATGGCGAGCAACTATGCCGGTATCGCCTTTGGCAACGCCGGCTGTGCCGCAGTGCATGCCATGAGCTACCCGCTCGGTGCAACGTATCATGTGCCTCACGGAGAGTCCAATTATGCGATGTTTACCGGAGTCATGAAGAACTACATGGAGATCAGGACGGACGGCGAGATTGCAACGCTCAACCGTTTCATTGCAGATATTCTGGACTGCTCCACAGAGAATGTGTACGAGGAGTTAGAGAAGCTTTTGAATCATCTGATCCAGAAGAAGCCGTTGCATGAGTATGGCATGCGTGAGGAGGAGATCGAGGAGTTTACGGATTCCGTCATCGAAAACCAGCAGCGCCTGCTTGCCAACAACTTTGTACCTCTGGACAGGGAGCGTATGATCAAGATCTACCGCGAACTGTATTAAGATTGTTAAGTCATGGGGGGATAACCGGATGAAGAAACGGTCCGGTTATCCCCCTATTTTTGCGTCTGCTATAGGGACATCACTTTTCAACATAATGATGGAGTGAAAGGTAAAATTATCGGAATCAAAATAAAACTGCGATTCGCCATGATATTTCTCGACAACACGCTGCACGCTTTTCAACCCATAGCCGTGCCGGAGTTTATTCGGCTTGGTCGTAAACAACTGCTTATTCGCCGTGAACGGATTGCTGCGGCAGCTGTTGATCAGTGTGATCACGATCATATTTGCATTATGATGCCGGATATCAAGTTCAATGGAGGCGCGGGGAATGTTCTGCGTTGCCTCCAGCGCATTATCCAGAAGATTGCCAAACAGCGCAGTAATATCATGCTCGGACAAAAGATCGGCACAGCCGGAACGGATATCGGTGATCAGAGTCGTATCGCTGCTACGGGCTTGCTGCTTTGCGCGGTAAAGAATCGCATTTAACAGCTTATTATCGCAGAAGCGGACAGATTCCTGCAGATCCGAGGACTGCACGATCTGGTCAATATATGCCGTGATCTTATCGTACTCCTTATTCCTGGCGAGGTTGGAGATTGTCAGCAGATGCCTGCGGATGTCATGGATCAGGATCTTCTGCTTCTCATCCTGCGCATACAGGGAATGAAAATACTGCGTGGTGTCGTGCTCCTTCTGCAGCAGGAGCTGTAATTCCAGAAACTGCCGGTTCTTTTCCTGAACCATGGTCTGATACCAGGCAAGGAAAATATTCATGACCAGCAGCAGAAGCGTGCATACGGAGATCAGCACGTCCAAATAAAAGCTCAGACCGATATTCATGCAGACGCTTGTAAAAACAATGGCGATCCCACACGACATCAGAGGGACAACATTTAAGACCAGAGAGCTTTTGTCATAAACCAGCTTTCGCGAAAACCTCTTCTGGATATAATACGAAGTAAACTGCAGAATGAAGAAATAAATCAATTTGCTGATCACAGACAGGATCACAACATTGCGGAAATAGGTGCGTTCATTATAAAAGTCCGGCGCAAAATAAGAGAGAAGACTGATGATGACAAGCTCGCTGAGCACCATGGTGATCGTGATAAACAGAGAGTGAAACAATGCTGTCAGCGGTTTCAGGTCATATGCCAGATACAGAAAGATCACATGCACGGACAGAAACAGGATCAGATTCAGCGTGAAATTCTCCTGAAAAGAGCCCGCAAATAAAATGAAATATCCGACCGTCAATGCCGTGATCCGGAAAGCAGCAGAGCGTTTCCCGGTAAAAAGATTCCTGCAATACTGCAATAAAATGCATGCCTCCAAAAAATAAATAACTGCGTAGCAAATAGTAATCGACATCCTTCTACCTCGTACTTTCTAAATAAAGCAAATACTTTTCCCTTAATTCGGAATATTTGCGTCTGGTCAGATATGCCGTGTACCGGTCACTGCATAAATGGATCAGCGAGTGATCAAAATGGTCAATGTATTTCATGTTGACGATAAAGCTCCGGTGGCAGCGGAAAAAGCAGGGGAGGGACAATTCTTCATCCCAATAATCAATACTATTAATGGATTCCAACTCGCGCTGCAGCGTGTATAGAATCACTTTTCGTGCCTGCGCCTCTACACAGATGATCTCATACGCATTGTAGGTGTACAGCCCATCCTTTGTCTCGATCGCGATCGTGGTACTTAAGGTGTTGTACAGGTGGAGTGCTTCCTTCAGGTTGTCATAGAGTCTCTGGGGATTCAGAGGCTTCGTCAGATAACGGAACACATGAAAACGCATCGCATCATCGAGATATTCCACATATGAAGTGATGATAAATATAATGGTGTTTTTATTCTGTTCCTTTAATGCCTTGCCAACATAGATGCCGTTTAGTCCGGCCATCTCGATATCAAGAAATACGATATCCTTAGAACCGGTATCGGCAAGAAGTGCCTCTCCGCTTTCAAAGCTGACAATATCCGGAAGCTTGCTGTGCAAGCTGGTGAAAAACTGTCTCAGTTGACGGGTAAGCTGCTCAATCTGCTCCCTGTCGTCATCACAGATCACAATTCGCAAAAAAACACCTCCTGTCCGAAATGAAGCATTATATGAAGCCTACGGATTGTCCGGATCCCTAGTCCAGGCAGATTGATTGCGTGTTACCATCAGCTCAACGATCTGCTCCAATAGCTTCACATCCTCCTCACTGCACAGCTGCAGCTTGTCGATGATATTCTGAGGGATATGATCGGAATGCAATGCCCCCAGTAAAAGATAATCGGGAAACACACGAAGAATGTTGCATAGTTCCACGAACTTATCAAGGCTTAGTCCGGTTCGCCCATTCTCAATGGAAGAAAGATGATTCTTGGAAAAGCCAAGCAGCCCGGCAATCTCTCGCTGGCTGTAGCCCGGTTCCCGGCGCCTGAGCCGGATGCGGTGTCCAATCGTCTCCTGTTGAATGTCCTGCATGGGGATACCTCCTCTTCTTTCCAGTATATCACAACTTCGACCGCAAAAAAAGTCTGTATCACAGAATAATTCCGTCAAAGTTGGAAAAACAGGTAACGATTTCGCAGAACAGTTCCGTATGACATGGTCAAAATCGCCCAAAACACCCCAAAATGACCAAAAATGGCGTTTTTGTGTCGTTTCGTGCAAACCCCATCGATTTGTTCTTGAAAAAGTAGTAAAATTTAATTGTCTGGAGCAGATTTCGGACAAATCTCTACATACTCAATTTTATACAAGGAGGTATACAACTATGAATCTTAAGAAGAAAGTTGAAAGCAAGGCGGCTGAACTTACAGCCAGAACACTCACTCACGTTTTGCGTACAGAGGCTAATTCTACAGCCTGCTTCGTGGTTTATCAGCCCAAAGCACCAAAAGAGCTGGGACGTTTCCGGAGAGAAAAATAATGGATCGTCTATTGTCAGAATTAACGGACTGGCTGATTCACAATCATGCCATTTCGTCTGACGATAAAGAATTGTACGAATACGCAATTTATAGTTTTATCATCTCTACTGTACCGTTGGTGATCTTTCTGGTCATCAGCGGTATTATTGGTATGTTTCCGGAGGGCTTTCTGATCATCATGCCGTTTATGGTGATCCGGAAATTTGGCGGCGGGTATCATGCAAAGCATGCGTATATCTGTATGATCATGTCGACCGGACTTCTGGCAGGGTGTCTGTATGTCGTGTCCCATTTCTCAGGAAGCCGTTTGATACCGTTATTCTTACTCGTCAGCGGAATAAGTATTGCGATAAACAGTCCTATTGACCATGAAAATAAGAGATTAACGGAACAGGAAAAGATGCGTTATCAGCGCACAACGATCGTTTTGGTTCTTGCTGCCTGTTTTGTTTCTGTCGTTATGAATGTAATGGGATACAACCGTTATTCGTCCTGTGTGGCGCTCGGAGTGATATTGACCGGTGTGCTGCAGCTGCCGGTGATTATCCGGAAGATAATGCGATGATATCGTGCCGTGCATTATACACAGAGGATCGGAAGCGTGTCTTACACAGATTGTATGAACCGTAATCTACAGGGTGGAGTAGAAGGGTTTTAACGATGCAAAATCATAGTAACAACAGCACATTTGAGTATGTAAAATATCAGGTGCCGCTTTCCGGGAGGGGTTCGGAAAGTGGCATGATTTGAAAAATTAAAAGATTATTTATAAAGATACAAAATTATTATAATTCAGCAGGGTTAAAGAGGACAAAATGTTTAATATAATTTTTTTGGATAATAATCTGCAAGATTTACAGAGAACAAAGGAATATCTTGAGTCTGTACAGAGCGAGATAAAATATGATGTTAATATAAAATATTGTCATGAAGAAAGTCAGATGTTTCAAATTTTAAATGCAAAAACCTCTCCATACGATATATTTGTGACAGATATAAAAATGCGGAATTTATCGGGCATAGATATTGCCCAAAAAATTAGGGATGAGCAGAAGAATGCAATAGTGATATTTATGACTTCCTATACGAAGTATGTGTATCAATCTTTTGAGTATGCAGTGTTTCGTTATATTCGAAAGGATCATATGAATGAGGAATTGCTGCCGGCATTACAAGCAGCGTGTGAAAAACTTGCAGTTTCCAGACGAACATATATCATTATTAAGAATACCCAGGGAATTCAAAAAGTAAAGAGCAGTGATATTATGTATTTTGAATTAGAAAACAGAAAATGTATTATTTATACCAGAGAGGAACGGATAGAAGCATGGAAGAATATAACACAGTTAAAAAACGAATTGGGGGAAGAGGTTCAGTTATTCATAGAGATATACAGAGGATGTATGGTGAATAAAAAACATATAAAAAAGGTTTGGAAAAATGAGAATAAACTGGTTCTTGACAATAACATTGAGTTGTCCATCAGTAGAAGAAAAAAGAAAGTCGTTGAGGAGACAATGGTTGAATATTGGAATAAGCATAAATAGTGGGAAATAAGTATATCATGAAACGTCTATTTGGTTTGATGAGGTTTTGTAGTATGCAGTATTAAGAAAAGCTTAAATAGCCAATATGACAATCAGAATGACCGAATAGACAATGTATGACATTTGTAATAAAATATGTGTTAAAATAAACAACAATTTACGCAAGAAACATTCACAAGAAAAACAAGGAGGTAACTTTATGAAAAGAATCGTATCAATGGTAACCGCAGGAGCGTTGATCGCAACACTGATCGTGCCTGCTAATGTGGTTTCCACACAGGCAAAAGTGAAAAAGCAGACAATTTCACTGACGGTTGGAGCAGTGAAGAAACTGCAGGTCAGCAAATCATTCGCAAAGAAAAATGTGAAATGGAAAAGCAGTAACAAATCGGTTGTCACCGTGAACAAATCCGGCAAAATTAAAGCAGTATCCGTTGGAAAAGCCAATGTCACAGCAAGAACAACCGGGAAAAAGGGCCAGCTTGCCGCCAAATTTGTGATTAAGGTGACAAAGAAAAAGGTAGAAGCAACGACAGCTCCGGCAACGACAACAGCACCGCAGGTAACACAGACGCCGGTTGCAACGCAGACACCGGTTACAACACAGTCGGCAGCACCTAAGGTAACACAGACACCGGCACCAACGACAACACCGACACAGTCACCGAATGCGTATCTGGATATTTCAAAGGAATCGATTGATCTGATCTATACGACTGCAGGGGCAGCAAATGCAGCCAAGAAACTCGAAGCCAAAGCATCAAAGAACAACAAAGCAGCGGCAGTTGCAGAGAAGTTAAAAAGTCTGGATGATGAGTATTTCCAGAAGAATACGGTTGCATTGGTAGGTGTGCCGGTTACCGATGGTTATGATGTAACATTAACTTCCACAGAGCAGAAGGATCAGGACATGGTCATCAATCTGCAGGCAGATTGGACAGCGAAAGATGGGATTGTCACAACTGTAATAGAAACGCAGTATGTTTTGGTGGAGCTTCCGTGGAGACTTCCGGGGATTGATACTGTAACGACACAGTTGACATATCATAACGATATGGGTTCAGCAATGGACGGAAAAACGGTAGAGGTTTGTAAGATTAAGGTAGAATCGCTGGTTTGGCCGGCAAATTAAATGCAGAGAATTATTGTGCATAGCAGGAAAATTGAAGAATGGAATATTTAATTAAGAGATTGTAAATAAGTCTCTTACCAAGGAACGCCCGTTCCGGCAAAATACCGGTTCGGGCGCTTCTTCTATCTCTAATTGATGCAATTATGACACATTTGTAGCTTATAGTGAGAATAGTATATTTTGGTATGTGAAATGTTTTATGACATATTCGGGGGGGAGTTTAGGGATATGGCATGATTTGTACTCTGATATCGGGAATGAAGAGTAATGCACAAGGGAGGTCATATTATGAGAAAGATACTAATAGGAACGTTTCTTGCTATAGCTGCTATTTTTATAACAGCCGGCAGTGGATTTGACAGCACGGGGAATAAGCCGGTTTCCGGTCTGAATGCACCAAAGGCACAGGCAGAGGAAGAGGTACATGGACCGACATCAACGCTGTCTCCGCTTCAGAAAGAGATGCTATCTTTGAAGCAGGATGGGTTATGCTATTATAAGACAACGGCAGGAGATGAGTGGATTCATCCGGAAAAATATGGATTTGAAGCGACAGATACGATTTATGAGTTGTTTGCATTTGAGCAGGAATTTGATGCGAACGGCAATCCGAAATATACAGATATTGTTGTACCCAGGGAGATTGATGGGGGTACGGTAATAGACTGTAATAGCTTTTATAATCATTACGAGATAAAAAGCCTGCGGGTTAAAGCAGCATATAGTAGCTGGCGCGTTTATTCCACCCAATCGTATGAAGAAGATTATCAAGGATCTCGTGTCTCAGGTTGTACCAATCTTGAGTATTATGAAATGGCGGAGGATACAGTGTATTTGGACAAATGGAAACTAGAGGGATGTAATTCATTGAAGACGATCATTATTCCGAAAGGAATGAAGGAGATTTTTGCCAATACATTTAGTAGATGCAAAAAACCGGAGAAAGTTATATTCAAAAAATTTTCCAATCTGGAAAACATCACAGGCGTGAAAAAATTACCATGGTGGCGGAAACAACATACGAAGAAAAACGGAATGGTTATCTATAAAAATTGCCTGATTGATGCGGGAAAACGAGAAGGAACATTGACTATTCGTGGAAATAAGATAAAAAAGATAATGGGGAATACCTTTGCAAACAGTAAGGCAGAAACAATCAAGGTGACCGGTGCACCGAAATTGTGTATGTGGACATTTGATGATTGTAATGCAAAAAAAATAATTCTTGGAAAGAAAATAAATGTGATTCCGTACCGGTGTTTTGGGTGGAATGATAATTTGAAAGAAATACATATTCTTTCAAAGGGGGAAATTATATGGGGACTAGATTCGTATGGAAATTATCAAGGATTGGATGTGTGTACACCAAAGTCCCAAAACCTCGATATTTATGTATATAGTGATAAGTTTCATACGGAATCGGTAAAGAAATGGAGATGTGACGAAAGAGTAACCGTACATGTCCCGAAAAAGGTACTGGCAAAGTATCGCAAATATACGAAATGCAAGGTGGTAGCACTTTAAAAGGGGCATTTCAAGAAGAATAACTCTTATGATGTTTGGGGAACTGTAAAAATAAAAGCTTCATGCAGGCTTTGCGAATTTGTGATATAATAACTCCAAAATCCAGCTGCTTTGCAGCTGCCGCGCACTGCGCTTTAAGATTTTGTCGTTCACAAATTCTGCGCAAGTGAACAAGCTCCCTTGCGTTGCGAATTTGTGATATACTATCAGCAGTCAAAACGTGGAAAGGAGAAAGTATCGTGAGCAAGTATGCAATAACGACTTATCATGGGGAATCGCTGAAAACGCACATAGAAAATACTTTGACCGGAATTGACAAAGAGCGATTTATCGCCAGTCAGCTGCGTGATTATTTGAATGCACCAAATGACCGGAAGGTTTGCTGCTTATATGGTTTACGAAGAACTGGCAAGACCACGATGATGCTGCAAGAAATAGAGCGTATCGGAGATTATGACAAGTGCCTGCTCTTACACTGTGAAAGTGGAAGCTCTGTCATGCAGATGCGAAAAGTGATAGAAGCTTATCCGGACAGTAAATATATTTTTGTAGATGAAGCAACAAAGGCACAAAATTTTATCAGTACAGCCAGTGTGCTGTCAGATAATTATGCGGCTGAGGGTAAAAAGATTATACTTGCCGGAACAGATTCATTAGGATTCGCACTTGCAAGAAAAGACGAGCTGTACGACAGGGTGCATTTCATTCACACAACGTATATTCCTTTCCGGGAACAGCATGAACTTTTAGGAACAGGAATTATGGATTATATCCGATATGGTGGCACACTGTCTCCAGAGGGCGTATTCTATAACAAAGAACAAACCGGAGAGTATTCCAATTCGGCAATTGTGTTTAATATCACACACAGCCTTGAAAGATGGAATCAAGGACGAAATAATGGCATTCTGGACGGTGCTGTCCGCAGAGGCGCTTTACCGTCCTATATCAACAAAGTGCTGGAATACAATAACCGGCAGTTCTTAGCAAGTATCATTAACAGTGACTTTAAGTCACATGATATTGGTTCGTTGGCTGATCTTCTTACAAAGTCGGGCGGTGCAGACCCGGAGTGTGTACAGGCTATCATTCATTTTCTGAAAGAAATGGATGTGTTATACGAACTGCCGGGAAAAAGCGGCGAACCGAGCTATCTTTTCACACAGCCCGGAATGCGGTACAGTCAAGCGAAAGATGAGGCAGAGGCATTGCTTAACACAGATATATTCTGCAACGGTGAATATTCTATGGTGGAACAGAAGGAAATTCTGGATAAGCTGGAGCAGGATATTAGCGGTCACGTTCTGGAAGACATTGTATTGTATCAGGCGATACAGTCTGCAAAGGAAATAGGTGGCAGTGTAGTTGCATCAAAGTATGAACCGAAAACATACGTTGGTGAATTTGACGTGTTTTTTGCCGACCTTGAACGTCGGACAGCTTGTGCTATAGAAGTAAAACTGTCTGATAAGCAGACCGAGAAGCAGGTACGGCATTTAATAAACAAGCAGCTTTGTGAGGCGTTTGAAAAGGAAACCGGCGCAGAAATCCAAAATAAGATTGTGTTGTATCAGGGGAACAGTGCGTTTAATCCGTTTCAGGCAACCGTTCCGGAAGATAAGGTGCTGTATATGAATGTAGAAACATTTTTGAAACAGCCGGAACAACTGATGCAAGCTCTTTTGCAAGAACCGGTATCAGATAAAAAGCACTTTCAATCTCTTATGAAAGCAGCTGGAAAGAGAACGAACAAGAACGTATAAAGAATCTTTGATTCAGGACATTAAATAAGTTTCTTATCAAGAAACACCCGTTCCGGTAAAATACCGGTTCGGGCGCTTCTTTTATCTTTAAATTTATATTACGGATTGTTCTGAAAATCAAAATAAAATAACCAGTTAGTCAATAAAAGATACCTAATAGACGATATATGACATTTATGAACAAAAATGTGTTAACATGAAAAAAGAAAGGAGGAATAGGATACCATTAAGGCTGTTAATAGAATAGAAAATATTTGCCAGCAACTTATTTAAAATTAACGTTATTTATTTTGAAGGGAGATATGTATTATGAAAAAATTTAAAAAAACTATGAGTGTTTTGGCGGTAGCATTAATTGCAGCATTAGGGATCGGAGGTGCCAATGTAGGAGCGACAAGTTGGGCGGTTTCTCATGCAAATTATTCGGGTGCACCTAGTTCTGAAGGTGTTGCAAAAAGCATTATTGTTAAGCAGCGAGCAAAAGGTGCAACTGCAACGTGTAATTATAGCACTCACACGAATAGCAAGGCTACAACGGGTTATACATATATTCGCTGTGAAAATTATACTATGACTAAGAAAACAATAACGAATACAGGTAAAGCTACTTGCAACCCAAGTGTGGGAAGTCCGATTGCTAACATTTCGGTACAGTATAAAGTGTCTGCTTATACTCCGACAACAAATGATACATACAATTCTCAAGGAAACATTGTGGCAATAAATTAATAGCAAGTAATAAAGGATAAGTTTTTATAATAACAAGATCCACCAGATTCACATTGTTATGAGGATCTGGTGGACAAAATTATATAGGTATTATTAGGGGGAAGCTTATGAAGAAGACAACAATATACCTGACATTGTCAGTAATCGTGCTCCTTTGCTTTACCGGCTGCGGTGGAGGAAAGAATCATGGAACAGAGAGCAGGAAGCAAGTAGATAAGACATCCGCAGTAGATTTGCATATCAGCGATGACAAGGTGATAGATACGATCAATTCCTGTTCGAATCTTCAGGTCTCAAAGGAACTTTCCGTGAAGCTTCCATCAAAGAAGACGAGTGTATATCAATATACTGCCGATTATAACTTTGATGTGGATATGAAAGATTATGACAGTGAGTTTCGAGAAATGTTTCGATATTTATTCCCGGATCATTCTATGAATGAGAATCACCTGCTGTATAGTGGCGGAAGTTCGAAGCTGGAGTATGATGACGAGACGGGAGAACTTGTTCAGGATTATAATAAGGTGAAGGACTGGAAGGATCAGATTCTTTCCGGGAAAGAAGGACGAGTTTATTATATTTATGATGATACATGGAATGAAAACATGACGGAGTGGAAGCCCTCTGTTTGTCTGGAGCTTGGTAATCCGATCGGGTATGGGTACGGAACGGTTAATAAAGGGAAAACAGTTGCCCTCAATGGCAGTAAAGTTGAAAATGATGATACGCATGAGAAAGTGTATCCGGGACTGGATGGATATGATCCATCGGCTTACTTAGAATATGTTGCATCATATTCTCCGGACAGCACCGAGAAGTACCAGTTAGAGGATCGTAAAATTGCTGTCTGCGATGCGGTAAAATTTCTGGAAAAGTACATAAACAGTCTTCCAGGTGCAGGAGACAAGACGGCGAAAACAGTTGTGACAGAGGTGGATGTATACCGTGTAACAAAAAATATCTATGGATATAATATGATAACGACGAAGGAGTATGAGGGGATTCCTTTTGATTATATGAGAGCAGGAGAATATGAGGGACGTCTGGGATATGACAAGTATTCTTCGCTGATCGGTAACGCATTTATGGTAGAAAGTAAAGATGTCGATATTATAGATGGCTTTTATCTGAAGGAAAATGCGGTCAATAGAACAAATCTGTCGGAGATTATATCATTAGAAAGTGCGATCAAATCTGTCAGTAGCCAAATGACAGAGCATATCAAATTTAAGGTGAATGAGATTGAACTTGTCTATGCACAGCAATTTGCCAGAACAAAGAATGGATATATTGATACGGAGCATTCGTCTGCAAAGATTACGCCGGCATGGAAGATTACACTGGAAAATACAAACGATGAAATGACATATGTCTGTTATCTGGATGCGGCAGACGGACAAAATTACCGGTATGCCATGATACCGACAAAGTGGTGGAAAGGGAACGGAAAATGATACTGCGGAATATCAAAACGGATTTTCGGAAAATTCTGAGTGGATATGGTTTTTATCTGTGTATTATCTTTACCTGTCTGCTGTGTTTTGCGGCATACATTTATGAAGATGGCGTTACAGGAAACAAGTATTCTGTATTCCGCTCGCTGCTGACCTTTGACCGGCAGTTTATGTTGGATGATACAATGTTCTGCTCCTTTGAGGTTGTCCGGAATGGTGCGGGAAACTGGCTGTTTTTGTTTGTCCCGATCATTGCTTCCTTTGCCTTTGTGCCTCTGGTCTGCGATGAACATGAAGCGAAATCGGTACGTTTCGAGGTGTTTCGGACGAATCGGTTTTGTTATTATACATCCCGGTTTATGACAGGCTGTTTATGCGGAGGACTTGCAGTCATGATTGGATTTATCATTTTTGTGCTGGTCGTTCATGCGTTATTTCCATCTATCAACGCATACAGTCCCGAGTTGCAGACGCAATACAAAGAAATGATGGCAGCAATACATATACAAATTTCGGGCACACATTATATTCAGACGATTATGGTTAAAGTCGGCGGAATGTTTTTGTATGGTATGTTTTGGGCGGCACCGATTATGATGATGACAGCTCTGATCCGCAACAAATATCTGGTAATGTGCATTCCGTTTTTTATAAAATATGGAATCAACCAGACCTGCGAAAAAATACGATGGCGTATGTTGGAAGATCCGGAAAAAGTAAGTACATGGCTTCGGCGTATGACTGCATTTCTGGATCCGGATCAGTTGACGGATCTGGCAGGGAGTGGAAGTCAGATCGGAGAAGTACTGCTATACCATGGTTTGCTGGTGCTGTTTTTCTATATTGTGTATCTGGTGGTGCAAAGCAGGAGGGTTGATTGCGGTGAATAAAAGTATAAAGTGTATTCTGGCAGTTGCCAGAAGCGAATACATCAAATGGATTACAAACCCGAGAGTTATCATTGTGCCGGTTTTGCTGGTGTTTATGCGGATCCTTGCGGTGGAACCGCTGTTGACCCGGGCGGCAAAGCTGGGAGCGGAGCTGGAACGGATGGAGCCGTTCGTTGCAATCGGCAATTCGGGAATGCTGGTCATGCTTATGCCCTGTGTGTTTCTGGTACTGATCAGTGATTATCCGAAGGTGACAGGTAATACATTATTCTTCTTGCAGAGAACAGGGCGGTTTAACTGGTTTGCAGGGCAGCTTGTGTTCCTTATGATGACGATTCTTACATATCTGGGGGTTGTATTTGGAGGAAGTCTTTTGATGACAGGCGGTGATTTTACCGGAAGATGGAGTGATGTTGTTACGAAGTACAATGCAAATTTTCCGGATGAAGCAAACAGCTTTACTGCCCGGCTTTTGCCGTCCAATCTGTATAATCAGATTCCGCTGCGTGTGACGGTGATACAGACATTGTGTATGATGTGTGCATATTTGTTTCTGATCTGCCTGATCATTTATTTCTTTAAATTAAAACATGTTCAGACACTTGGACTTCTTGTGGCAGTTTTTGTGATCGCTGCCGGTGTTGTTACATGTTCATTGAAAACGGATACAATGTGGCTGTTTCCGATGGCAAATACGATTATCTGGCTGCATTATGATACGATTCTGAATGCGCCGAAAATGCCGGTGTGGTGTTCGTTTGCTTATTTTATGATTGCTATCGGTGTGATGCTGGTGCTTACTGCCCGGGCAGTGCATCGGATGGAATTATTTAATGTCGAACAGGTGGAATAAGGAGCTGTAATCGGAAAGGAATGGATCATTATGAAAGATATTATTGAGGTCAGAGGGCTCAGTCTTACGATCGGCAAAACGGCGATATTGAACGATGTGACGGTTTCTCTGGAAGCCGGAAAGATACATGGACTGATCGGCAGAAACGGCAGCGGTAAAACGATGCTGATGAAATGCATATGCGGATTTATCCGACCGACCCGGGGAGTGGTGGTCGTGGACGGGAAGAGAGTTGGAAAGGATGTGGATTTTCCGAAAAATATGGGGATCATCATTGAGACGCCCGGCTTTATTCCGTATTATTCCGGCTACAAAAATCTTAAGCTGCTGGCGGGGCTTCGGAACAAGATTGGCAAAGAGGAGATTATTCAGGCGATGGAGAGGACAGGGCTTGATCCGAAACTGAAGCGGCATGTGAAAAAGTATTCTCTTGGAATGCGGCAGAGGCTGGGTCTGGCACAGGCGATCATGGAGGATCCGGATATTCTGATTCTGGATGAGCCGATGAACGGGCTTGATAAGGACGGGGTTGAGGATATGCGACGGTATCTGATCGACCTGAGAGAGCAGGGGAAAACGATACTGATCGCTTCGCATTCTTCTGAGGATATCTCAGTATTATGTGATGCGGTCTATGAAATGGAGAAGGGTGTATTAGCAAATAGATAGTGGAGAGTGAAATGATAAAAACCAGTGTGATCCGATTTCTAAAAAGTCCCATCAAGGCAGGAGTGCTTCTTGTCTTCTGGGGCTGTGTGTCTTATTTTCTGTTTACGACCAAAATATACTGGAACGAAGTCAATAGACCGATTGATCTGATGATGGAGATTTTACCGTATATTTTTCTGGTTTATCTGGTGATTGCATACGAGTGTTTTTACGACATCAAACGTTTTCATATGGAGGAGCTGCTTCTTGGAAACGGACAACTGCTGCGGGCGCAGGGGAAAGAGTTTGTTGTATTATTAGGGGCGGATCTGCTGGGCTCCGTTTATCTGTTTGCATTTCACATTATGTGTTACAGTCAGGCGGATGTGCTTTGTAAAGCACTTGTCCTGTACACGGTGAGGGTTATCTTTATATACATATTTCTGATGATTCTGGTGGCCATATGTATCGGCTGGGTAATATCACTGGTTACCAGCCGGTTATATGGTCTGGCGTTGATCGCTCTTACATTTTATGTTTTCGATATGAGCTTTTTGTCGCTGTTAAGCAGTATGTCGGACAAGCATGAATTTCTGTGGAAACTGACAACGTTATTTAGCTTTTTCTTTCAAAGCAGACGTGGAATCTGCAGGGATGCGGATTATCTGTTGACGGCAGAAAACGTACATATTTACCGAGCGTTATTTTTTGCGTGTTTCATGCTGGCAATCATATTGTGGAAGCAGGCGGGACGAAAGGCTTGGAGTGTTGTTTCCGGAATGTTGGCAGTGACCTTTCTGGCGTTGTTTTTTCAGCCGACAGGAGCCGTTTATTTTATGATGAATATTCCGAATACATGGGACTCTGTGTCGTATGTGGAACGATACCGGCAGGCGGAATATTCCGATATTTCTCTGACGAAAAAGGGACAGAATAAGAAGGCTTTTCAGGTGGAGAGTTATGATATGAATGTTACGGTGACGGATCAGTTTCAGGCAGAAGCTTGTGTGGTTCCGACAGATGGGACGCAAAAGGAGTATCCGTTCACGCTGCAGTATATTTTTCAGGTTGATCAGGTGACGGATGAGCGGGGAGAGAAGTTGACTTTTGAGCAGGATGAGGATTATCTTCTGGTTCATAATTCCCGTGGGAAGCTGCATTCGATCCGGATTGTTTATCATGGTACGACCAAAGGCTTTTATGCAACGACGCAGGGAATGATGCTGCCTGCCAATTATGCCTATTATCCGATGCCGGGATGGCACAGGATCTTTTTGGAAAGTGGCGATCCGTATCCGGGGCTGAAAGGAAAGATTGTGGGCGACGACTGCTTTTCAAGAGAGGTATTTTCGGAGGAGACGGATTTTAAAGTGACGCTGCGATGCAAAGGGAAATATCCGGTTGCCTCGAATCTAAAGACGCTCGCACAAACAAAGGAGCATGGATTTGTGGTATGGAAGCTTTCCGGGAGAAGTGATGGCATCACGTTGATAGGAAATTCTTATCTTGTGGAGAGGAACATAGAAGGAGTGCGGGTGATATGTTCCCGTCTGGATCGTGAAAATGTTCCGAAGGGAGAAAATGTTTCAAAATATAAAGAGCTTTTTCGCAAAATTGAACAGCAAACGAAATATTCCATGAAAGGGAAAACATTTATTGTATCGCCGGATTATAATTATATTAACTGGTGCGTTGCAAACGATCACATTGTGGATACTTTGCTGGGAGAACGTGATATCATTGAGACATTAAACACAGGAATGCTGTATCCGGCAGAGGATGATACAGAGGTTAAACTGGGTACCGATAATTGGATAGAATCTTTAGAATAATGAGGGAAGCTTATGGAAACAAGGAACAGTTTGCAGTTAAAAGAAGTCAGAAAATCATTCCGGCGCAAAGAAATCCTGCATGGGATCAGCTGTGATCTGGAGAATGGTGTTTATGGTCTGCTCGGCACTAATGGAGCAGGGAAAACAACTCTGATGAGATGTATGACGGGGTATTATCAATATAAGGGAGATATTATTTTAAATGAAAGCAATGTCCGTAAAATGGGACTCAGGAAAATCGGATATCTTCCGCAGAAGTTTGTCGGATATCCGGAGCTTTCGGTATATCAGATGCTGGAATATTTCTGCAATATCAAAAAGCTTCCGAGAAGAGAATGGAAGGATCAGATTGATCAGAGCCTGACCTATACGAATCTTGAGGACAAAAGGGACGCAAAGATTAGGACCTTGTCCGGAGGAATGGTGCGAAGAGTGGGAATTGCGCAGGCAATCCTGGGAGATCCGCAAGTGATTCTTTTGGATGAACCGACATCGGGACTGGATCCGGAGGAACGAAACCGTTTCAAGAATGTCATTGACAATATCTCTGACGGAAGGATTGTTATCTTGTCCACGCATATCGTAGAGGACGTTGAGGCGAGCTGTGATAAAACAATTGTAATGGCAGATGGGAATTTTATTTATCAGGGAGACACCCTGGAGCTTTGCCAATATGCAGCCGGAAGGATCGTCGAGGTGGATGAGGAACAGGTAAAACAGGGAATCGATGGTGAGATTGAGAAGACGTATCTCAAAAAGGGAAGAAAAATGCACCGTGTCATTCTGAGAGAAGCCGTTTCAAACGCGCTGGAGCCGACAGTGGAGGATGGTTATATATGCTTATTGAAAAAATAATGAACCGTTTTGACAGGACAGCGTTACAGTGGAGAGGAATGGGGCCGTTAAAGTATCTTCCGTTTCTGGTGTGTTATGTTCTGGTTCCTGTTACGATTTATATATTGCAGTCTGCGGGTACGACGTATCATCTGCTGGATACCATGTGGAATCAGATCGCGCTGATCTATCCGATCATGGCGGCGTGGTGGACGGCGCTTTGTGTAGAGCCTGTCATGGGGCAGGAGGGAGAGCTGTTCGGTTTATATGAGAGGAACAAATGGGTGGATGTCCTGATCTACTTTGTGCTGTATGACATTATGATCGTGCCGGTATGTCTGTGGATCATGAATCGATGGCCGGATTATATCTATCCGGAAGATTTTATTGGTTTATTTATCCAATGCTTCTTTTCGGCGTGTCTGGTCTATGGGATTGCCTGCCTTGTTCGTTCGGTGGCGGTTTCCTTTTTGGCGATGCTGATCTTTAATCTGTTCCAGAACGGAAGGATTTCGTATATTTTAGTGGATAATCTGGATCTGCAGACCGGAAATATATTCGGACCGGCGGCATTGATCCTTGCCGGTGTGATTTGCCTGATCCTGGGTAAGGAGATGCAGGAGAGAGGAAATTTATAAAATTTAACTAAGACTTCCTATACCATAAATTGATGTATGAGAAGTCTTAGTTTTTAAATTTTTTGCAACATTTCTGCGACAAGCGACACAGATAAACAGAAGAACCGATGAAATTCCTTGTAAGGAGGGGGTCATATGAAGAAGAAATATGTGATCGGAGTGGTTTGTCTGGTTGCTGTGCTTCTGTTCGTGCTGGTGGATCAGAGGAATCAGCAGGCGTTGAAGAAGCAGGAGGATCAAATTGAGGAGACGGATGTGCGGGCAGATTATGACATTTTAAGAGCGGAGGAGCTTGAAATGGACCGGGTGACGGATGATTATCGGATTTCGGTGAAAGAGCTGCTGGAACGCAGATCGGACGGGAAAGAGATTCGCGGAATGATCCGGTCGGTCGGACAGGAGCTGACGAAGAAAAAGAGTGGCAAATTATATGTGTCAGCGAGACCTGTGTATCTCTGGGATGCCGGGCAGAGCAAGGTCTACGAAAAGCAGGTCCTTTTGATCGTGTTTGATGAATCATTGTCGAAGATGGGGTACTGCAAGCTTACCTTCGATCGTACGAAGTCTGGGGATCAGCGAAGTCTTGCGGATGTGGAAGGAGCTACGCTGGAGGATGCGCGGTATCTGAAACAGAATCCTTCGAAGGAGTATATTTATGTGAGCGTGAGCAGGGATGACACTGGGAAGCCTGACTGGAGGGAGAATGTTTTGATGGACAGCGACAGCTCGATTGTGACCGGCATCAACGGCTGGGGATATTTTGCGGTGACGGCGAAGGGGGATTATTTCGGAACGATACGGAAGGTGAAGGGTCTGACATTTTCTTATGACAGCCTGACAAAGCCGGAGAACCTGATCGAGATCACGGAGTGACGACGGCGGGGGAGTAAAGGGGAATTTTGTTTTGCCCCCTTTGCCGGCTTGACGGGAGATGCGGGTGGTTACAAAGGGGACGTGACAAATCGTTTAAAATTTGATAAAATGTATTCGAAACGAGGTGTCACAGATGAGAGAGACTTATAAGATGAAGCGGTGGATGAGTATCTGCCTGATCGTGGTTTTATTCCTCTCAGGGATGTGTTTTGAGAAGGTCAAGACAGATCCTGAATTTGGCGTGTCCAAAACTGTGACGTCCGGCGTATTCCAGAGTTTGCAGAATCCGACAGACAGTCAGGATATGTGTTCGTCCGAGCAGCTTGGCGATTCGATGCTGCGCAGTACGGGCGAGGTTCTCAGACGGACTGCATCCGGTCAGAGGAACCGTACTTTTTCAAAGCTTAGCTCCTTTGTGAAGCTGGGCGTGGCTGCCGGTGGTGCTTCGGACAATATATTCCGGAGCCGTGCAATGAATGCCGCAGGCGCGATCGTGACGTGTGAGTCAGTGATCATCGCATACATACATCAGCAGGACGGTTCTAAAGGCTGATATCATTCCTATCTATGATGCAATCGGGCAATCTGAGGCATCCGTCAGGGATACCTTTTGCCAGGCACGGCATCATTCTGTTTTCAAGGACGGCAGTATGCCGTTTTCCGTCCGGAATCGGACATTTCAATGTTTTATATGAGGAGTTGCTTCTTCGGGAGAAAGGGGCTTCTTTCAGTATGAATTTTATAAAGGTATGAATTAATATAAACGGAATAAATGCGGCAGCAGGCGGTGGAAGTGGAGAAGCCGGCGGCTGCTGCCGGTGATGCGCCTGCGGTCACGACAGGCTGCAGGCCTTTATTAAGCTGCGTCACGCAGTGAAAGAAAGGTTGATAATCAATGAAAATTTTAGGAATGATATTATTAGGAATTGGAGGAACATTTGGTATTGCACTTGTAGGAGGCACGGTTGTTGGTATGATCGGTGTGATCCTCTACAAGATTTACCGCAAGCTTCGTTATAATATTTCGCTGTACAATTAGAAGTGCTTTGAAGTATGATGCGAGAGGAAGGCGCGATCATGCGGCAAATGGTCTGATAAGGGGGTGTCCCAATATTGGGACACCCCCTTTGAAGTGCTAGTGATGTATGAGAAATTATTTTTTTACAGTGATCTGAACAACGACCTTCTTACCGTTGGACAGAGACAGTGTAATCTTACATTTTCCCTTCTTTTTGGCGGTAACAACGCCCTTGCTGTTGACCGTTGCAACCTTAGGGTTGGAGGTCTTTAAACGAACCAGACCGACATAACCCTTTGTGATCGTGTATTTGATCTTCTTTGATTTCTTCACCTTGATCTTCAGCTTCTTCTTGGCAACCTTGATCTTGTAGACCTTCTTCGCCGGTGTGGCAGTTGTGGAAGGAGTGGTTGTCTTGCCCGGAGTCGGTGTCGTGACAGGTGTCCGTGTTGAAGCCGGTGTCTGCGTTGGCACCGGTGTTGCGGTTGGAATCACAACAACCTTTTCGATAACGCCGGACACCGTGAATGGAACCATCACATACAGTCCATCGGCCGTCTCAAGGCGGGCAACGTATTTACCGTTCTTCTTGATCGTTGTTGAAGTGCCGTTGATAACATTTACCCGGTTGGAGGTATTCCAGAATGTGTCGCTCATTACAATGGATGGATCATAATCTCCCTCCATAACACGGATCGTTCCGGTTTCTCCCTGGAAGGTAACGTTGGCACCGGAAGCATCGGCATTCAGTGTGTTGGACGTTACGGAGAAGCGTGGTGCATCCGGAATGAATCCAAGATATGTCGTAAAAGAAAGAGAATTGGTTCCGTTCCAGCGGTTGCCGCGGTAATAGTAAGTTCCCGGTGTCAGATAGCAGCTATACATTGTGTCCTGCGTGCTCTGGAGGGTTTTTCCATTGAAGATACGGGATGTGATCGCCGTGTCAGAGAAAAGCTCCCAGGTGATATAGTCATTTTCGCAAAGAGGCATCGCCAACAGCCAGCCGCTTTCCTCGACAACGAAGCTGTGTACATTACTGTAGCCCTTCCAGTCAGTCGTGATCGTGTCTGTCGTAAGGGAAGCTTCTGCGTTGACAGCGGAGGTCAGATCCTCTTTCTTGCTGATGACCGGAACGGTCACATCGGTTGTAATGGTAAAGTCCGGGCGTACATTGGTGTAGCGCAGACCACCGGACTTAGCCGGGATAAAGCCGATAAAGGAAGAGATTGTCAGGGGATCGGTTCCGTTCCAGCGGGATGCCTGATAGTAGTATGTACCGGCGGCTATCGTATAAGAAGAAATCTCGTCGCGGCTGGAATCGCAGCCTTTCGCCTCAAACACAGGGGTCGTCTTGGCAAGATCCATATAGACGGTGCCTTTGGCATAGCCCTCCGGGCTGATCGGTGCCACAAGAAGTGTACCCGGGCAAGGAAGATTGATCTCATACAGAGGTGTATCTCCGCTCCAGTCCGTTTCAATGATATCCTGCGAGCTTGCCGGATAGTCGTTGTCAATGTAGCTGCGGAAATCCGCTACGTTTTCCACAATGGCATAATCAAGTGCCTGAATCACGTCAGCCGCTGCGGCATGCTGTGGCTTCGCTGCGTAGAAATCGCCGGAGGTGATCACCATGGCGGCGGACAAGGCGCAGACGATGATGTTTCGGAAAAGTTTGTTTCTTTTTTTCATAAATACCCTCATTTCTTTCATTTGTTCATGTGTTTCGTGTCAAAATGCTTCGATTTAAGTATATGGGGAAAGAAATGGGAAGTCAATGGAAATGGAGGGTGATGAGAAAATTTTACATGGATTACATATCCTCTTGATCATATTAACATCGAGGGGGATAAACTTATATGTTGATAAAACAATGTTTATATTGTTTTTTACATGAATCAGGGGTATACTCTATTAAATATCAGGTAATTATGGAGTTGTGATTGAGGGTGGTATATCTGATATGAAAGAAATTAAATATTCTAAGCAGGCAATCAAATTTTTAAAGAAACGTGATATGGTTACCAGGAAACGTATCGTGAACGCAATCAATCATCTTCCGGCTGGAGATGTTAAAAAGTTGCAGGGAGAAGAAAATTACCGCTTGCGGGTAGGAGATATTTATATGTCAGCAATTAAGGAACGAATTATGGGAGCGGTTGCTGTTATGAATGATAATGAAGCTGAGATTGTGTGGGATTTGATCATCCATAATTTTCCGCTACGCTCTTGGGATAATATAGAGACTGTTGCACCTGACGAGTGGGACAGAGTGATGTTGAGGGAAATACATGATGATCCGGATTGCAAAGAATTTGTTTCGAGTGAGGCTGCACTGAAAGAATTAGGTTTGTAGGCAGTATCAGGAGGCTGAATCGACATAATATATTGCTATAAAAGGTAACACCTTGCATAAAAGCAGAGGTGTTACCTTTTTCGTATTTTGATCCTTTTTACTCAAGCGAACGCTTTGATAATTATTTCGTCAAGACAATTCATGTCATCCAATTATCTGTAAACGATTTTTCGTTCCTGCATATATTAAAAGTATCACGGAAATATTCCTGATATTTCAAAAAAGCAGAAAGGAAGTATATCTATGAACTCAATGAATGGATGCCGCGGGAATATGGGATGCCGCGGAAACAGAAATTGTCGTGCCGTTCCGGAATCCTGCGACTGCATGCCGGACAATGTCCCATCCTGCAATATGACTCCTCAGGACGCCGCATGCCGCACGGCAGAGGGGCAATGCCGGAATGATTCTGCCGGTGACAGCTGTACCGATCCTCTTTACGGCATGCCTCTCGCCATCGGCTATGTCCCGTGGCAGCAGTGGCGCAAAATCTACGATCCGGCAGACGGTCTCGCCAATGGAACGATCTTTCCGGAATTGAATTTGCAATTTTATGGATGCATCCCGCAGGGCTGCGCAAAAGGAGGCAGATTATGAGCAAGGATCAGATGCGATTACTGAAATATATCTCCCAGGTCAGCTTTGCTCTGACGGAGACAAACCTCTATCTGGACACCCACCCATGCGATAAGGTAGCACTGAGTTATTATCAGATGGTAAAAAAGCAGCGTGAGGAGGCAGTGCAGGAATACAGCGAGAAGTATGGACCGCTTCAGGCGGATCAGGTAAACTGCAAGGATTACTGGACATGGGTTGAAACCCCGTGGCCATGGGAGCTGTGACATTTACCGGCTCGCGTTTCTGACATTTTAATTTCATATTTAATAAAATAGAATGGAGTTTGTCATATGTTTAATTATGAAAAAAGACTGGAATATCCGGTTCATATTACCAGGACAGATCCGAAGGCGGCGATGGTGATCATCAGTCAGTACGGCGGTCCGGATGGGGAAGCCGGGGCTGCATTTCGTTATCTTTCACAGCGCTATTCCATGGAAGACCGCAAGGTTGCCGGTGCGCTGACGGACATCGGCACAGAGGAGCTCGGTCACCTTGAGATTGTTGCCACGATCATCCACCAGCTCACGAAGGATCTGACACCGGAGGAGATCAAGGCATCCGGCTTTGATAAATATTATATTGACCATACGCTTGCAATCTGGCCGCAGGCTGCCAGTGGGGAGCCGTTCAGTGCCAGCCAGTTTCAGAGTACCGGTGACACGATCACAGATCTCTACGAAAATATGGCTGCGGAGCAGAAAGCACGTCTGACCTACGATAACATTCTGCGTATTATCAAGGATCCTGAAATTGCTGATCCGATCCGTTTCCTGCGAATGCGTGAGATCGTACATTTCCAGCGTTTCGGGGAATGTCTGCGCCGCATTCAGGATCAGAGAAATCCTAAGAACTTCTACGCATACAATCCACAGATTGATAAGAAGAAATGTTAGTGTAAATGAATGATCCGTATCGGATCTTTGTTGTACCGGAGAAATATTTTCGGAATTTTGCATTGCAACGTAAAATCGGTATCGCTATATTGCGATGGCATGAAAGAGAAGCAGCGTGCCGGCGGATCATTATGTGTCTGCCGGTGCAGCTGCTTTTTTGAGTGATATTTTCCGCAAAGACGTCTTTTCCCAATCCTGACTTGCATTTTTGCCAGAAAATATTATACTTAAAGAGATAATGACAAACTCTGCAATAAAATGACAGAATGCACGCACACAGACGACATAGAGCGGTGTGTGGGATTGGAGGAAAAATGAAAGAGCTAAAGCCGATGAAAGAAGGAAAGGTACGCGAGATTTATGACAATGGAGACAGCCTGATCATGGTTGCAACGGATCGAATCAGTTGTTTCGATGTGATCCTTCACAACGAAGTAACCAAAAAGGGAACCGTATTGACTCAGATGTCAAAGTTCTGGTTTGATCTGACACAGGATATTTTGCCGAATCACATGATCTCAGTCGATGTGAAGGATATGCCGGAATTCTTCCAGCAGCCGAAGTTTGACGGTAACAGCATGATGTGCCGCAAGCTGGAGATGCTTCCAATCGAGTGTATCGTTCGAGGATATATTACCGGAAGCGGCTGGGCAAGTTATCAGGAGAATGGCACGGTTTGTGGCATTAAGCTGCCGGAGGGACTCAAGGAGTCCGATAAGCTTCCTGAGCCGATCTACACACCATCTACAAAGGCAGAGATCGGTGATCATGATGAGAATATTTCTTATGAGCAGAGCGTGGCTCATCTCGAGAAGTATTTCCCGGGTAAGGGCGAGGAGTATGCACAGAAGCTTCGTGATTACACGATCGCATTATATAAGAAGTGCGCCGATTACGCACTGGAGAAGGGGATCATCATTGCTGATACAAAGTTTGAGTTTGGTCTTGATGAGAACGGTAACATTGTTCTGGGTGACGAGATGCTGACTCCGGACAGCTCAAGATTCTGGCCGGCAGAGGGCTATGAGCCGGGACATGGTCAGCCATCCTTTGATAAGCAGTTTGCGCGTGACTGGCTCAAGGCGAATCCGGACAACGACTGGACTCTTCCGGAGGATATTGTGGAGAAGACCATTTCCAAGTATCTTCAGGCATATGAGCTGCTGACCGGTGAGAAGCTGTAATTGATATATCGATATAAGACACGATCGCCGCAAATGTGTGATAAGCCCCTTACGAGTGAGAGGATAGGGGAACTTAAAGTGGGTCTGCCTAAAGCAAATACAATGAGGCTTGGACCAAAGGCGGGCTTAAGAAAGGAAGATTATTGTGAATATGACAGAATTTGAGGGTTACCGCTACGTAGACGGCGGTGTTTGTGCCGCACAGGGCTTTCAGGCGAATGGTCTGAACTGCGGACTGAACCCGGACAAAAATAAAAATGATCTTGGTATGGTGTTTAGCAAGGAGCCGTGTGAGACGGCGGCCGTATATACACAGAATAAGGTGAAGGGTGCTCCAATCCGTGTGACGAAGAAGCATCTGGCAGCTGGCAATGGAGTGACGCATGCGATCCTTGTTAACTCTAAGAATGCCAACACCGGTAATGCCGATGGCGAGAAGGTGGCAGCAGAGACATCAAAGCTTGCAGCAGAGGCTCTTGGCATTGATGAGGCGCAGGTGGTTGTTGCATCGACCGGTGTGATCGGTCAGCCGATGCCGGTTGCTCCGTTTGCGGATCATATGAAGGCGCTTGTGGACGGGCTGAGTGAGTCGGGTCATGAGAAAGCTGCCACAGCGATCATGACAACGGACACAGTCAGGAAAGAGGTTGCTGTGGAGTTTGAGATTGACGGTAAGAAGTGCTGCCTCGGTGGTATGGCAAAGGGAAGCGGCATGATCCATCCGAATATGGCAACTACGCTGAATTTTATCACCTCGGATGTGGCAATTTCCCATCAGATGATCCAGAAGGCACTGGATGAGATCGTTAAGATCACATACAACTGTCTGAGTATTGACGGCGATACCTCTACCAATGATATGGTGAGTGTTATGGCAAATGGTCTTGCCGGCAACGCCACGATCAGCACTGAGGAGGCAGAGGGCTTCGCGGTATTTAAGCAGGCGCTTTATATTGTCATGATGAATATGACACGGATGCTGGCAAAGGACGGCGAGGGAGCAACGAAACTTTTAGAATGCACCTGCAAGGGCGCTCCGGATCAGGAGACAGCGATTATTGTTGCCAAGAGCGTGATTCGTTCCCCTCTCTTTAAATGTGCGATGTTTGGAGAGGATGCAAACTGGGGACGTGTTCTTTGTGCGATCGGCTACGCAGATGCAGACTTTGCGATTGACACGATGGATGTGGATCTTTCGTCAACGGCGGGTACACTTGAGGTATGCAGAAACGGTGCCGGTATTGATTTCTCTGAGGAATTTGCGGCAAAGGTACTGGCAGAGGATGAGATTTACATCGACATTGATTTAAAGCAGGGTGATGGCTCAGCAAAGGCATGGGGTTGTGATCTGACCTATGATTATGTTAAAATAAACGGTGATTATCGCTCATAAATGTCAAAGAAGGCTTTGGCGTTCAATAAAGGAAAGGCGGAAAAGAACAGATGAAGTATATTTATGGGGTAGACCTTGGTGGAACAACAGTGAAAATGGGGCTTTTTGATGGTGAGGGCAATATGCTCGAGAAGTGGGAGATCGTTACCCGTAAGGAGAATAACGGTGAGCAGATCCTGCCGGACATTGCAAAGGCGATTGCAGATAAGAACGAGGAGAAGTCAATTGCGAAGGAAGATATTCTTGGTATCGGCATGGGTGTGCCGGGACCGATCACAGAGGACGGCAGAGTGCTTAAATGTGCTAACCTCGGCTGGGGAATTTTCTCGGTTGCAGATGAGCTTCGCAAGCTGACCGGCGTTGAGAAGATCAAGGTCGGTAATGACGCCAATGTTGCAGCACTCGGCGAACAGTGGAAGGGTGGCGGCAGAGGCTTTGACAGTATCGTTATGGTGACACTCGGAACCGGTGTCGGCGGTGGGATCATTCTGAATGGAAAGATCTTAACCGGAAGTAACGGCGCGGCAGGTGAGATCGGTCATCTTTTTGTAAATCCACACGAGACACGTACCTGCGGCTGTGGCAAGAAAGGATGTCTGGAGCAGTATTCTTCGGCAACCGGCATTACCAGAATGTCTGCAGAGAAGCTCGAGAGCACAGATACACCGTCAGAACTCAGACAGTATGATCATCCGATCACCGGTCTGGAGCTGTTTAAGGCGTATAAGAACGATGACGCACTTGCCAAAGAGATCGTAGATACCTTCTCAAGTTATCTTGGAAAGGGATTGTCCCATGTGGCAGCAGTGGTTGATCCACAGGCGTTCGTCATTGGCGGCGGTGTTTCCAAGAATGGACAGATCGTGCTGGATGTCGTACAGGAGAAGTATGAGCAGGATGTTATGTTTGCACTGAAGGGCAAGCAGTTCCGTCTGGCGGAGCTTGGCAACGATGCCGGCATGTATGGCGCAGTACGAATGGTATTATCGTAATTTATTTTACGGTTTTTCGTGAAAAATAAGCCGAATCCCTTTATTTTTATAGAAAAATGTGTTATAATCTATCTATATAGCGGATAAGTGGCACGGGATTTTGAAGCTGACATATATTTATAGAAAGCAGAGGTGATTATTGTGTTTGATTTTTTAAAGAAAAAGGAAACTTGGAAGGCGACATTTAAGACATTAGGTTCGGCGTACAGCTATGCAAAGGTAGGTGACACAATCATCTTGCAGGAGCCAGATTCAGATCTTTCCGAGGTGCAGTTCCAGCGTAAGTTGGAGGAGGCAATGTATAAGTTTAAAGTCGAAATTACACAGGGACCATCTCATACGGAGGGATTTTGGCAGGTAGAACTGGTACGTGCCTGATTATTAGCTGTCCGGAGATGTAGCTGATGAAGAGATGAGCTCGATAAGCGCGTAAGCGGTGTCGGGCTCCTTTTTCGCATTTAGGGGGATTTGATAAAGGAGAACTTGTATGGAGATGAAAAGGATTGCAAGGATCCATACGGATTTTGCATCGAAGTTTGGTGTCCCGAGACAGAGCGGTCTTGTGCCGCAGCTACAAGGCAGGATTGTTTTTGAACCGGAGTACCGTAACGCGGATGCGGTTCGCGGCATGGAGGACTTCTCACATTTGTGGTTGGTGTGGGAGTTTTCTGAGGCGGTGCGAAAGGGATGGTCGCCGACGGTACGTCCGCCACGTCTGGGAGGCAATCGGAGGATGGGGGTGTTTGCAACACGTTCTCCGTTTCGTCCGAATCCGATTGCACTCTCCTGCGTGAAGTTCGAGCGGATTGAGTGGGAAGGACCGGAGGCTCCGGTGATATGGGTGTCAGGAGTGGATATGATGGACGGGACGCCGATTTATGATATTAAGCCATATCTTCCATATGCGGACAGCGTTCCGGACGCTCAGGCGGGTTTTACCGGGCATACACAGGCAAGGATGGTTTCTGTGGTACTTCCATCGGAGGTCGCTGCAGCAAGCGGGCTGCCTGCGGACAAGCTTCTGGCGTTGACGAAGGTGCTGGAGCAGGATCCAAGACCGCGTTACCAGCAGGATCCGGAGCGGGTCTATGGCATGACCTTTGCCGGACATGAAGTGCGGTTTGTGGTACAGAAAGATATATTATATGTGAAGGATATTGATGCGAAAGGAGCAGAAAGTAATGAATTATCAGAAAGCGATCACGTTTAGTTATGATGATGGAATAGAATCTGACCGGAAGCTGGTGGAGATCTTCAACCGATACGACATGAAATGTACGTTTAACCTGAATACAGGGATCCAGAGCAGAGAAAGCCATTTTGATATTGAAGGCAAGGAAATCTACCGGATGGATCAGGAGACGATCGGGGATCTTTATCAGGGGCATGAGATTGCCGTTCATGGACTCACCCACTGTGCCCCGGTTGATCTGAGTGAGGAGCAGATGGATCAGGAGTATCAGACAGACATTGACAACATTGTAAGGATTTATGGACAGAGACCGGTAGGCATGGCGTATGCCTATGGTGCGTACGATGAGGCGGCAGTCGATTACCTGCTGCGTCACGGCATCCGTTATGGCCGCACTGTGGAAGCGACACACGGCTTTGCGGTACCGGAGAAGCCGATCCTCTTAAAAGCAACCTGTCATCACGACGATGAGCAGTTGTTTGAGCTGGCACAGAAGTTTATTGATGTGGAGCCTGCACCGGGCGAGAAGCTGTTATTCTACATCTGGGGGCATAGCTACGAATATTATGTGAAGGATAATTGGGATCGTCTCGAACAGCTTTGCCGGATGTTTGAGGGACAAGATGACATCTTCCGTGGCACCAACCGGGAATGTCTGGAAATGTTCGGTGCAATCTGAATTTTGGGCAATCTGAATCTGGAAAGCGGAGAAACAATATGTCTCTCCGCTCCGTTTTTACATTATAGGAAACGAGTTTCCTATAATGTAAAAACGCTCCGCGAGGATGCAATCTTCCTCTGTGCGGTGACGCGCAAAGTGGGCTTGCCCACTTTGTTCTGGCATAGGAAAATGCTCGTAAAGTGGTGGAATGCCAACGAGAATTGCGAAGCAATTCTTGGAGGGCAAAACGCTGGTTTTGCCCTTTTGTTCTAGAAAGCTGTTCGTAACGCAGTCAAAATAAGGGCAAAGCATCAGCTTTGCCCTTGTGACTTCTGCGGTTCAATCCTTATCCCAGAAATGGAAACCAATCACGATACCACCAACGATCACGATCAGACCAAGGATACATACGGCACTTAAAGTTAATCCGGTTGTCATTGCAATCACCTCCTATATGATTCTAATATTGATATTGGTTCGAAAGAAATTCCGTTTCCGATAATACACAGGATTGGCTCATCAAATGATGTTCTATTCATATGTGGTATTATATCACGAAATGTTGCATGGAAATAAAAATAAATTACTCAAACGTCGCACACCGATTAGTTGATTGCGCCCATACTATTTCTTATGTCTGAAACACCTGAATCCCACCTCGGAGCGAGTACGGCAGGATGCGTTTATCAAAAATCAAAGCAGCAAAGCAATTAGACTTTTCGAAATCCGTTAGTGACAAGACAATTTTTTTGTCATAGCTCACGGATTTTCAAGTTCTTTGGCAGGCAAAATTCTATTATCAGTAATTGGACATAAGAAATATTATGAGCGATTTCGTTTCATTGCTGTGGAAAGTTTCGTGAGATTATTATGAATAATCGGTACCTTCATTGGAAAAAATAGGCATAAAAGGTATGCACATTTTGTGCGGAAAAGGAGGTGCCGGATGGCAAAAAAAGAAATCGGAAAACAAAGCGTAGAATTTGACTGTCCGCCCCTGATCGTAGGGGCGGCGTCTGTTGTTGGAGAAAAAGAAGCACAGGGACCCTACGGAAAATATTTTGATCATGTCATAAAGGATCCGATGGCGGGACAGGAGACATGGGAGGAAGCGGAAGAACGCTTTCAGCAGATTGCAGCGGAGATGGCAATCGAAAAATGCGGCTTAAAGAAAAAGGATATCCGCTATGTTGTGGCGGGCGATCTGCTCGGACAGCTCATTGCATCCTCGTTTGGTCTGATGAATCTGGACATCCCGATCTTTGGTGTGTATGGTGCGTGCTCGACGATGGGGGAATCACTGGCAATCGGATCGATGTTAGTGGACGGCGGTTTTGCGGATCGTGTCGTGGCACTTACGTCCAGCCATTTTGCCAGTGCAGAAAAGCAGTTTCGTTTCCCGCTGGGTTATGGCAACCAGCGTCCGCAGGCGGCAACCTGGACTGTGACGGGAAGCGGGGCAGTTGTTCTATCCTCGCAGTTTGATACGAAGAAGAAACTGTCCCGCAAAACAGATGTCCAAAAAATCGTACAGGTACGCGGCGTTACCACCGGTAAGATCGTAGATTATGGTGTCAAGGACAGTATGAATATGGGAGCCTGTATGGCACCGGCTGCGGCTGACGTGATCGCAGCGAATCTGAATGATTTTCAGCGAAAGCCGGAGGACTATGATCAGATCATCACAGGTGATCTGGGAGAAGTTGGAAGACAGATCCTGCTGGATATTCTGCAGGCAAAGGGGTATGACATTGCGGACAGATATATCGACTGTGGCATTGAAATTTATCGGGATGACCAGAATGTACAGTCCGGTGGAAGCGGCTGTGGCTGCAGCGCGGTCATGCTGACCGGCTATATTCTGCAGAAGTTAAAAAATCAGGAATGGAAGCGTGTTTTGTTTGTTCCGACCGGAGCACTTTTGTCACCGGTAAGTTTTAATGAAGGGAAAAGTGTACCGGGAATTGCGCATGCAGTTATCCTGGAAAGTGCCGGAGAAAATGACAGAAAATAAGAAAAAGAAACGTAGCGTTTTTTGAAAAATTATGCAATAAAATTTGGAAAAAGGAGAACCGAAAAATATGAATTATGTTTGGGCGTTTATTGTGGGTGGACTTATCTGTGTCATTGTACAAATTTTAATGGACAATACAAAGCTTTTGCCGGGAAGGATCATGGTATTGCTCGTCTGCACCGGTGTCATACTCGGAGCGCTTGGCTGGTACGAGCCTTTCGAAAAATGGGCAGGTGCCGGAGCAACGGTTCCGCTTCTTGGTTTTGGAAATGTTTTATTTCGCGGTATGAAAGAAGCGATTGATCAGGAAGGTTTTATCGGATTATTTAAAGGCGGTTTTACGGCATGTTCGGTTGGCGTTTCCGGTGCAATGATTTTTGGGTATATCGGATCGTTGATTTTTAAACCGAAAATGAAATAAAAAGCACTGGAAAAACAAGGCAATATTTATAATTTTTTGTTACAAAATTAAAATAATTATACAATAGTAACAAAAATTGAAAAAAGGGTTGAAACTTTTCGTAAAACGCTATAAACTTCTTATCGTAGATTGAATCGTTAATTTTTTTCTTTAGTTATGAAAGGGAGAAGTATTATGGCAGATAAGAAAAATACTACCGCAAAAAAAGAGACCGCAGTTAAGACAAACGCAGCAGTAACAGCAGCAGCCGCAACCGTAGCAGCAGCTAAGAAGACAGAGGCAGCCGCTCCTGCAGCTAAGACAGCAGATACAGTTAAGAAGACAGAAGCACCAAAGAAGACTGAGACTAAGAAGGCAGAGGCACCAAAGAAAGCTCCTGCAGCTAAGAAGGCAGAGCCTAAGAAACGTGGAAGAAAGCCTGCAGCTAAGAAGGCTGAGCCACGCGTTCAGGAAGTTTACTTCGAGTTCGATGGCAAGCAGGTTGAGGCCGGCCAGGTTGTTTCTCTGATCGAGCAGGCTTACAAGAACGAGGGTCATCAGGTCGGACGTATCAAGGATCTGAAGGTTTACATCAACTCTGAGGAAGGCAAGGCATATTATGTCATCAACGGAGACAATGGTGAAGGTAAGTATATCGAGCTGTAAGAATTTTTGCGATATATCAAAAGGGCTGAGATCATTCTCAGCCCTTTTTCCATGTCAACCCATGGAAAATATTTGTGTTGACAGATGATTGATTATTTACCTGCCATAGATTCTTCCTGACGCTTGATCATCTGACGAACCATCTCGCCACCAACGGAACCGTTCTGTGCGGATGTCAGATCTCCGTTGTAACCACCGTTCTTAAGTGGTACTCCTAACTCACTGGCAACCTCCATCTTGAACTTGTCCATAGCTTCTTTTGCCTGTGGAACTTCCATTTTTGAACTCTGACTGTTTGTCATTTTTTCTACCTCCTTGATATTGGTTTTGCCGATTGATTTCATTCTGCCGCAGCAGATTCATATCTTTTTCGGCGGGATAGGCTTTTGTTTTGCTTATCCTGATTTCTATTATTTGCAATTGCAGGTAAAATATTTTGCCAGTTTCTTCCTGCTTTTTGAGGAAAATTTGACCAGAAGGTTGAAATTTGTGAGAAATGTGATACAATAATATAAATAATTATGTTTAGAACTTATGAAAGGATGGAGGATATCATGAAGCATATTCAGACATTAAACAAGGCAAACTTAAGTGAGTCCGCTAAGAAGGGCGGCTGTGGTAAGTGTCAGGCATCTTGCCAGTCTGCATGTAAGACATCTTGTACGGTAGGAAACCAGAAGTGTGCAAGAGAGGATGACGACAAATAATTGTTGTGATTGCGCTGAAAGCAGATAGCTGCTGCAATTTATTATTGCAGCAGCTATTTACATGTTACAGTTTCAAATTTCCCACGGGTAATGTATCGGATCACACAGGCTCGATGCGCTGACATATCTGGTGTGGGTGATCTGAATTAAGAAAGGATAATTATGATTCATAAATTTAAAGCAAAGGATTTAAATATTGTATTGGATGTAAACAGCGGTGGAGTACATCTGGTGGATGATCTTACTTATGATCTGCTGGATCATCTGGAGGAACCGCTGGCAGAGGAATGTCCGGAAGAGGCAGTGAAAGCGCTGGCAGACAAGTATACAAGGGAGCAGGTTGAGGAGTGCTATGGAGAGATTTTAGAGCTTTACCATGACAAAGTGCTTTTCAGCGGAGATCCGTATGCTGTCTATGCCGAAACAGCGATCAATTCGCCGATCAAGGCAATGTGCCTTCATATTTCCCATGACTGTAATCTGCGCTGCAAGTATTGCTTTGCATCCACGGGAGATTTTGGTACGGGACGTAAGCTGATGCCTCTGGAAACCGCTAAGGCAGCCATTGATTTTCTTTTGGAGAAGTCTGTGGGAAGAGAGAATCTCGAGCTTGATTTCTTCGGTGGTGAGCCGCTGATGAATTTCGATGTAGTAAAGCAGACCGTAGCTTACGCCAGAAGCAAGGAGAAGGAATACGGTAAGCATTTCCGTTTTACGATCACAACAAATGGTATGCTTCTGGATGATGATGCGATTGATTTCATCAACAAGGAAATGTATAATGTTGTTCTTTCCATCGATGGACGAAAGGAAGTCAATGACCGGATGCGTGTGCGTGCAGACGGAACAGGAAGCTATGATCGCATCGTCAGGAATTTTAAAAAACTTGTGGAGAAGCGTGGCGATAAGGAATGGTATGTCCGTGGAACATATACAAAGTACAATCTGGATTTTTCCGAGGATGTATTCCATCTGTATGAGCAGGGCTTTGATCAGATCTCGGTGGAGCCGGTTGTGGAGGATCCGAAAGTGGAGTATGCGATCACGGAGGAAGATCTGGATCGTATCTGCGAGGAGTATGATAAGCTGGCAGACCGTCTGATGGAACTTAAGAAGAACGGTGGATTCCTGAATTTCTTCCATTTCATGATCGATCTGGAGCAGGGACCGTGTGTGATCAAACGTCTGCGTGGCTGCGGCAGTGGTAACGAGTATGTTTCCATCACCCCGGATGGAGATATTTATCCATGCCATCAGTTTGTCGGACATGAGGAATACTGCATGGGTAATATTGAGGAAGGCACCTTCAATGAGGAGATCAAGAAGGAATTTGCGGGGGCACATGTTTATTCCAAGCCATCCTGCCAGAAGTGCTGGGCAAAGTTTTACTGCAGCGGTGGCTGTAATGCAAACAACTATATTTATAATGGAGACATTCATAAGGTTCATGAGATGTCCTGCAAGATTCAGAGAAAGCGTCTGGAAAGTGCAATTCTGATCAAGGTTTGTGAGATGTTAGAAAAGGCGAATGCATAAGCCGATCAACGTACAATGATGTTGCCGTGTTTGCCGTGGCATAGTATAATAGAGAAGAGGCAGCATTGGTGGCTGCATGAAAGAAGTCGTTTGCTGCGGTGTATACAGGTGAGTTACGAGATAATGGATCACCGCAGTGTATATGTGGGTTAACAAAGGAATGGAGGTATTATCATGAGGTTAGTAACCAGATCTGATTTTGATGGGTTAGCATGTGCGGCACTGTTAAAGGAAGCCGGGATCATTGATCATTGGAAGTTTGCACATCCGAAGGATCTGCAGGATGGTCTGATTGAGGTTACGGAGGATGATTGTCTGGCAAATGTTCCTTATGTGGAGGGCTGTGGTCTTTGGTTTGACCACCATTCCAGCGAGCATGAGAGACAGCAGTTAGCCGGCAAATATAAAGGAGAGAGTCGTCTGACTCCATCCTGTGCCAGAATTATTTATGAATATTATGGCGGCAAGGAGAAGTTTCCACAGTTTGATGAGATGATGGAGGCGGTGGACAAGGTAGACTCCGCCAATCTGACGATTGATGAGATCCTTCATCCGACCGGATGGATCCTGATCGGATTTATTATGGATCCACGTACCGGTCTTGGGCGCTGGCGTAATTTCCGGATTCCGAACTATCAGCTAATGGAAGAACTGATCGACGCCTGCCGGACAATGACTACGGATCAGATCCTGGCACTGCCGGATGTGGTGGAACGTATTGAGATTTATCATGAGCAGTCTGAGAAGTTTCAGGAAATGGTCAAGGCACATACACACGTCGAGGGCAATGTGATCATATCTGATCTTCGCGGTGTTGATCCGATCTATTCCGGTAACCGTTTTATGATCTACAGCATGTATCCGGAACAGAATATTTCCTGCTGGATCGTAAACGGAAAGGGCGGTGCAGGATGTTCTGCAGCAGTTGGCTACAGCATTTTGAATAAGACCTCTAATGTCAATGTCGGAAGCCTGATGCTCAAGTACGGCGGTGGTGGTCATAAGGCAGTAGGAACCTGCCAGTTCTCCGATGAGAACATGGAGACGGAGCTTCCGAAGATGCTGCAGGAGCTGATTGCAATGTCGAATCAGTAATAATATAGCGGAATAAGATGCTGCAGGGGGCAAATATTTTTCCCTCAACATCACAAGATAAAAGCAGGGACAGATTTTCCGGCAATCGAAAAGTTTGTCTCTGTTTTCCTGTTACCGACGAAACAGGAATGAAGACACTACGCCTGTGGAGTACGGCTGCGGGCTGAGAAAGGAATATCGGAATATTATGTTATTAATGTTAATGGTAGTTTTGTGCTACACGATCTGTTCGCTGAGTGATAAATATGCAGTTGCCAAGATTAAATTTAATGGTAATGAACTGACATTCCTGATGGCAGCAGCAACTGCGGTATTTATGACAATTACGTTGCCGTTTGTTGATACGCACGTTGTGTGGGGGCTGCCGGCAGTGGCAGCGATCCTTCTGTTGACCGCTTCCAAGATGCTGGAGTTTCAGATGTCAGCACTGATCCTTCGGGATATGTCGGCGTTTGAATTAAAGGCATGGCTTGGAATTTGCCTGTTTGCGTCCTATTTTACGGACATTGCCATGAAGACACAGGTGTTTTCGTGGGTGCGTCTTGCATTTATTGCAGTGACGGTAGTCGGCCTTATACTGATCGCACAGGCGGGCAGAAAAACCATTCATTATGGGAAAATTCTTCTTCCGCTCATTGTCTATCTGGCGGCGAAATACGGCTATGGTTTTGTGATCGCAGCGGCAGAGCCGTACATATCCTCAACAATGTGTCTTTATTTTGCATTAATCCTTCTTGCTCTGATCCTTTTACCGGTGGTACATCCGGTTCGGCTCTTTAAGGAAAAGAGAAACGGTGGTCTGTTTGTTGTTCTGACCAAGATTCCGAATGTTGCGGGTTTGCTTGGCGAGAATGCCGTGATCGCGGTAAGCCTTGCTAATTATTCCTTCATCCAGCCGATGATCCTTGTGGTGCTTTTCTTCTGGGGCATTGCCAGAAAAGAAGAGGAGCACGATCTTCTCAGTGTGCTGGGTGGAATTGTCTGTATTATCGGAATTGTGGGATTTCAGCTGTTATAATTTTGCAATTTTGTGCAGGTGTACATGAAATTGATAAATTGTAAATGAATGGATTCTTCTTTTGTATGCTTGACAGACAGCGTGACCCTCACTATACTAAAAGAGATAATTTGTCTGGGGAGCTGTTACGGCTGAGAGGGACGAAAGATGTCCGACCCATGAACCTGATTCGGATAATTCCGGCGTAGGAAGATAGATTTGCTTTGTATAACATCATATTCTTACAAATTACAGTGCTTCAGATGAATATATCCGGAGCACTTTTTGTATGGAAATGTGTCATCCGCGATATACGAAAATGCTCCCGGGCGTATGTTTATTTTATTATGAGTTACTCAAACTTCGCACAGCTATTATTAAAAATTAAAACGTGCACCATAATATTTTTATGACCACAGTTATATACTGAGTGCGCAAAGTCTGAGTCAGTTAAAAAGGAAGAAGTGAGGTAGATTATGGATTACACAACACAGATGGATGCAGCAAGGAAGAATATCATCACTCCGGAAATGGAGAAGGTTGCTGCCAAAGAGAAAATGGATGTGGAGGTACTTCGTGACCTGATCGCAAAGGGGCAGGCAATCATCCCGGCGAATAAGAACCACAAGGTACTTGAACCGAACGGAATCGGAAGTGCGCTTCGCACAAAGATCAATGTCAATCTTGGAACATCCCGTGACTGGACTGATCTTGACATGGAGATGGAAAAGGTAAAGAGTGCCGTTGATATGGGAGCAGAGGCGATCATGGACTTAAGCTCCAGTGGAGATACACAGAAGTTTCGCCGCAAGCTGACGGCAGAGTGTCCGGCAACGATCGGTACCGTACCGATTTATGATGCAGTCGTATATTATCACAAGGCATTAAAGGAGATCACCGCGAAGGAGTGGCTCGACATTGTCAGAATGCATGCGGAGGACGGCGTTGATTTCATGACGATCCACTGTGGCGTCAATAAGGAAACAGCACGTCATTTCCGTCAGGATAAACGTCTGATGAACATCGTATCCCGTGGCGGTTCCATCATTTATGCATGGATGGAGATGACCGGTAATGAGAATCCATTCTACGAGTATTATGATGAAGTGCTGGATATCTGCAGAGAATATGATGTTACGATGAGCCTTGGTGATGCATGTCGTCCGGGCTGTTTGAAGGATGCATCCGATGTTTCCCAGATTCAGGAGCTGATCACACTTGGTGAGCTGACAAGACGTGCCTGGGAAAAGGATGTTCAGGTTATGATCGAGGGACCGGGTCATATGCCGCTTGATCAGATCAAAGCGAATATGGAGATTCAGAAGACAATCTGTAAGGGAGCACCATTTTATGTACTTGGACCTCTCGTTACGGATATTGCACCGGGCTATGATCATATTACTTCTGCAATCGGTGGGGCAATCGCAGCAACTTATGGCGCATCCTTCCTGTGCTATGTAACACCGGCTGAGCACCTGCGTTTGCCGGATCTGAACGATGTAAAGGAAGGAATCATTGCTTCCAAGATCGCAGCGCATGCCGCTGATATTGCGAAGGGACTTCCGGGTGCAAGAGACTGGGATGATGAGATGGCAGCAGCCCGCCGCGCCCTTGACTGGGAGAAGACCTTTGAGCTTTCGATTGATCCGGAGAAGGCGAGAAGATACCGTGCCGAGGCAGCTCCGGAGAAGGAGGATACCTGCTCTATGTGTGGTAACTTCTGTGCAGTAAAGAATATGAACAAGATTTTGGACGGGGAGATTGTATCAATTTTCGATGAATAAAATGAAAAAATTATCGGTTGTATTGACAATTGCCGGTTCGGATTCAAGTGGAGGCGCCGGAATACAGGCAGATTTAAAGACAATGTCTGCATTTGGTGTATACGGTATGAGTGTGATCACGGCAGTGACGGCACAAAACACATGCGGTGTGACCGGCGTGCAGAGTGTAACCGGCGAAATGATTCGTCTGCAGTTGGAAGCGGTGCTTAAGGATATTAAGCCGGATGCCGTTAAGATTGGCATGCTTTCTACCGCAGAAGCTGTGGAGGCGGTGGCTGATCTGCTTAAAGAATATCAGCCCTCCCATATTGTATTAGATCCGGTCATGGTATCGACAAGCGGACGATGTCTTCTGGAGCCGGAAGGGGAACGTTTGATGCTGGAACGACTGTTTCCGATGGCTGAGCTTGTGACGCCCAACATTCCGGAGATACAGGCGATTCTTGCAGGGACGATCCAGACTGAAGAGGAACATTTACAGAGCAGTGAACCGGTACCGGAGAACTGCATCACAACCGTCTTCGACATGGAAGCTGCGGCGAAGAAGCTGTGGCAGCGATATAGCTGTCAGGTACTCTTAAAGGGCGGTCATATGCAGCAGGCAGCGGATGATCTGTTATATGTGGGTGAACCGGTATGGTTTCCGGCAGAGCGCATTGAATGCAGCAATACACACGGGACCGGTTGCACCCTGTCCTCTGCGATCGCAAGCGGACTTGCGCTTGGTTACTCATTGGAAGAATCCGTGGGACGTGCCAAGGAATATGTGCGCGGTGCCATGTCCACAGGACTTGAACTGGGTCATGGAAACGGACCGCTTGATCATGGCTGGAATACATCATCGGCTGTGTTTACACAGTCCTCCCAGTCTGCGCGGTAGGTTTCCTCCGGAACAGCATAAACATAACATCCGGCTTCTTTGGCAGCATGGATGGCATAAGGAGCATCCTCGAAGACAACCGTATTCGAAGGTGGTACCTGATAAAGATCACATACATACTTGTAAATATCGCCGGTGCGTTTACCGAGACCGATTTCAAAGCTGGTATGTATGTCCTTAAAATAGGACAGTATTCCAAGACGTCGAAAGGCATTCTCAGCGCAGTCGCGCTCTGAGGTTGTCAGGACGCAGAGGATACTGTCCTTTTTGGTGGACAGATTTTTCAGTAAAGAAAGTACCCCGGGTTTTAATGGGATCTGCAGCCGGTAAGAATCATGGATCAATCGCATGACATCATGATTGATCGAGGCAATGTCTCCGGAGACGCCGAGTGTCCGGAAATAGGCAGCGGATTCATCCATTGTCATTGTTTCGATGATGTCCTCCAGATTCTCAGGAGGCTGGATTTGCCTGGACAGCAGAAAGCTGCGTCCAAGGTGTGTCCATTCTCCCATGGAATCAAGAAGCGTCCCATCCATGTCGAAAATATAAAGTCCGGCTTCTTTTATGGTATTCATGAGAGTATCTCCTTTGTGCGTGAGAGCAGTTCTTTCGTGGCGATTCCGGGATCCGGTTGACCGAAGATGGCAGAGATCACAGAGATGCCGTCAATGCCTGTTCCGGCAAGCTTTGTCAGATTATCGGCATTGATTCCGCCAATAGCGACAACAGGGATGGAAACGGTATCAGTGATCTGCTTCAGCTCCTCAAAGGTAACCGGGATATGATCTGCCTTCGTATCGGTTGGGAATACGGCACCGACGCCGATATAGTCTGCACCTGCCTTCTCGGCGGCAACCGCTTCCTCGAGTGTGCTGGCGGAAATACCGATGATCTTATCCGGTCCGAGGATTTGTCTGGCTTTCTGATATTCCATATCGCTCTGACCAATGTGGACGCCATCGGCATCAATTTCTTTGGCGGCGTAAATATCATCGTTGATGACGAACGGAACCCGATACCTGGCAGCAATTTCTTTGATCTCCATTGCTTCCTGTACCATTTCTTCATGGGAAAATTCTTTTTCGCGAAGCTGCAGAAACGTCGCTCCGTTTTTGAGAACGTTTTCTACAACATCGGCAAGACGGCTGCCGTTTAACCAGTAACGATCAGTGATCGCATATAAGGTAAGAGCATCATTTCTTAATGGATATGACATTTTTATCTCCTTTTGTTATCTGAATTTATGATAGGATGTTTTGAATTCGACGATGCCACGGATTGTATCAGTGTTATACGCGCTCGATCTTAGCTCCCTTTAAGAAGGTTTCGTAGTCCATGCTGCTCATATAATCGATGAGGAAGGTGCGCAAAGAACCGGTGCCGCCTTCTGTCCGGACAGTTTTTTCGTAGGCAAGCTCACCGGCATAGCCGTAAGCGGCAATTGCTGTTGCAGTAGCCTCGAGAGCCTTATAAGGGTTGGCGGATACAAAGACACCGATCGCACTGGTCAGCATGCAGCCGGTACCGGTAATGCGTGACATCATAGGATGACCATTGCGGATCAGATAAGCAGTGTCTGCGTTGGCAACAACATCGATCGGACCGCTGATGGCGATCACAGAGCAGGTGATGGCACTGATCTTTTTGGCGTATTCTGCAATTTCATAAATGTTATCCTCGTTTGCAAGATCCTCATTGGCAGCATCTACGCCCTTGGCGTGGGAACTCTTGTCACCAACATATTTGATCTCGGAGATATTGCCGCGGATTACGGTGAAACGGATGCTGTTCATCAGATTTTCCAGAACGGCGTTGCGGCGGTGTGCGGCTCCGGCTCCAACCGGATCAAAAATGACAGGATGCTCGATTTCGTTGTTCTTGCGTCCCATACGCAGCATGGACTCCTCCAGAAATCCGCCGGTGTTACCCATGTTGATCACGCAGCCGTTGCAGCCTGCGGAGATATCGGCAACTTCCTCCGGATCATCTGCCATAGTTGGAGAGCCGCCGCATGCCAGCGTCATATTGGCGCAGTCGGTTGCGGTGATGTAGTTGGAAATATTGTGTACAACCGGAGCAACTGTTTTGATGTTGTCAAAGATTTCTTTTGCCTGTTCTGTAATATTCATAATATGTTTCCTTTCTGATGCGGCAGTAAAAGGACTGCGCTGCTTGTATTCTGATAAAAAAACGACAGAAAAAGAATCATACCCGCGGTGGTATGCCCCTTCTTCTGCCGTTCGACAAAATCTGAATCCAGTATATCATAGCGATCGAAAAAGTCAAGCATATGTGCGTGTGTTTGCGGCAGGATGCAGACAGCAAAAAGAAATTGATAATCATTGCAAAACATCCTATAATGAGAGAAGACAGGAGGGGAAAGCGATGAATCAGAACAGACCGGTGCCGGGAGCATTTTATCGGCATTTTAAAGGGAATATATATCAGGTACGTACGATTGCAAAGCATTCGGAGAGCGGAGAGGAAATGGTGGTGTATCAGGCGATGTATCCGCCGTTTGAGACATGGGTAAGACCATTGTCCATGTTTACAGACAGGCTTGACAGAACGCGTTATCCGGAGGCGGCGCAGGAGTATCGTTTTGTGGAGGTACGTTTTCAGAAGGAAGACGGTGGCAGTGTGCTCCGGTCACAAAATAAATCTGTCCCGGAAAACGGACAGACCGATTCCGGACAATTGCAGGAAAGCAGTAGAAAGGAAATGATGGCAGAACCGGTCAGCGATGAAGAATTACGGGAAATTCTGATCAATGATCAGGGAGAGAAAAGGCTGACCGGGAGAATGCCGGAGGAGGAGATTGCAAGGAGAGGTTTCCTTGCACTTCTGGATGCGGAGACATACCGCGAGAAACGGCAGATCCTTACCGGTATGCGTGATTATATCAATGAGCTTTATCTGAATAATCTGGCGGCGGCACTTGATATTGTGCTGGAGGAAGGATCTTCACAGGAGCACTATGATACGCTTCTTCATTGTCTGGAGACATATGAGAAGTATGAGGGGGGAAGACTGCGACGATGATGAATAAGATTCTGCACACGATGTTTTATGGCAGTGCCAAAGCAAGAGTATTTTTGTGGTCGATCGTTATCATGGGACTTGCTGCGGTTTTGTTTGGCGTACTTGCGGCAGTGCTTGGATCCTTTGCGTTCGGAACGGGAGCCTTTGTCTGCGCGCTGTCGGCATTTGTGACATCACAGTCGGCCTCACTGACCGAGATTGAGCGCAGCGACCGCAGGCGCAGGGAGAAGCTGTCTGCTAAAGGAGCCGAAGGATTGGATGCATCCGGCGAAATGCAGGAGGGACAGGAAGACCGCAAAAAGGATGAGGAGAAGAAGCAAAAGGAACAGGAGAAAGAAAAGCTTCAGTACCTATCTTCCTTTAATGCGCGTAAGTTTAAAAAACTTGCCAAAGAGCATCAGGTGAAGCAGAAGCATGTGTTTGCGATGGTCGATTCTTATCCGGCGGAGAAAATACAACAGGCACCGGCAATCGTCTGGCGGACGGATCATTATCTGCATCTTCTGATCATGGACCGCAGTGCCAGAGAGTTTAAGATTCCTTTTAATGATATTAAGGGCGTGCATTATCATAAAAATATGCCGGCAGATCCCGAACAGGATTATCTGGCATTTCAATATTCCGGTTTCATGACGGGCGTATATAAACCGTATCTGCCGGAATATAAGCAAAATACAAAAAACGGACATATCGTATATGTGAAGAATCTGTTTACGATCCATCCGGGAATTTCATTTACCAATACCTCTATGAAGGGGATTTTCAGTATTCTGACAAGAGCACCGTTTCTTGTGGATGATGCGGTGAATACCTCCGGACGGTTTGATGAATATTTTAAAGATATCTATCGTTATGGCATTTTATGCAAGAATAATGTTTATACGCTGGAGGAGTACCGTCAGAAAATGGAAAGTGTACTGGAGGAGCTTGTGGAGGCGCCGGTCACCAGAGATCAGTTTTTCAGGACGCTGAATGCGATGAACAACTATCATCTGATCACGCAGGAGTATGTGACGAAATATACGCAGAAGTATGTTATGAAGCATAACTAAAAATTTTATGAAAAATATAAGGAAACTGTAAAAATAATTGTAGCGGGCATAAAATTATGATAAGATTTGACCACCTGAAATATTTACTGTTGACAGCAGTCCGAAAATAGTTTATGCTTAATGAATAAGAACACTTGTTCGTGAGAAAGTGAGGAAGATTATGGCAAAGGAAATTAAGATCGATGAGAATAAACGAAAGGCACTGGAGTCTGCTGTTGCACAGATCGAGAAGGCATACGGCAAGGGCTCGGTGATGAAGCTCGGTGACAATACCCATATGAACGTGGAGACATTCCCGACAGGTTCTCTGGGGCTTGATCTTGCACTTGGAGTAGGAGGTATTCCGAAGGGAAGAATTGTGGAGATCTACGGTCCTGAGGGAGGTGGTAAGACCACGGTAGCACTTCATATTGTAGCAGAGGTGCAGAAGCTTGGCGGTATCGCCGGATTTATTGATGCGGAGCATGCGCTGGATCCTGTCTATGCGAAGCGGATCGGCGTTGACATTGACAATTTATACATATCCCAGCCGGACAATGGAGAACAGGCTCTGGAGATCACGGAGACGATGGTTCGTTCCGGGGCGATCGACATTATTATTGTTGACTCTGTGGCGGCACTTGTACCGAAGGCTGAGATCGAGGGAGATATGGGCGATTCCCATGTGGGTCTGCAGGCGCGACTGATGTCACAGGCTCTTCGTAAGCTGACCGGTATCATTGGTAAGACAAGCTGTACCGTTATCTTTATCAACCAGCTCCGTGAGAAGGTCGGTGTGATGTTTGGTAATCCGGAGACGACAACCGGTGGACGGGCGCTCAAGTATTATTCTTCTGTTCGCCTGGAGGTACGTCGTGGTGAGGTGATCAAGAAGGACGGAGAGGCTATTGGAAACCGAGCTAAGATCAAGGTTGTTAAGAATAAGGTAGCACCTCCATTCCGTGAGGCTGAGGTGGATCTTGTCTATGGCATTGGTATTTCCAGAGAGGGAGATATTCTTGATCTGGCTGCCAATGACAATATTATCAATAAGAGTGGTGCATGGTATGCATACAATGGTAATAAGATCGGTCAGGGTCGTGAGAATGCGAAGCAGTTCTTAAAGGAGCATCCGGATATCATGAAGGAAGTCGAGGACAAGGTTCGCGCTAAGAGAATCCCGTCCGCAGATGGCTCAGAGGATGCGGATGCAGTGGCAGAGCAGAATGATGCCGCACCGGCAGACGCACAGGATAAGGCTGGCGCACCGAAGGGAAAGTAAGTCTGACAGGACAGATTATCTTAAGGGAAGGCAATGAGGGGAGTCAGACCGGACAGCGCTGCCGAGTCCGGGGTGAAGCCGTGAAAGCACGATAAGGACGGAGCGTATTAATGCAGGACGAATCATTAGAAGCCAAGAAGAAGGCGATGTCTCTTTTGAAGTATATGGATCGGACCGAGTGGCAGCTTCGTGACAAGCTGTCGTTGAAGGGATTTTCCGAGGAAGCCATTGAAGAGGCAATCGAGTATGTTAAGTCGTTTCATTATCTGGATGATTACAGATATGCCGTTCATTTTGTAGAGTTCCATCATGAACAGCGGAGCAGACAGAGGCTGCGGCAGGATCTGTATCAGCGCCATGTGCCGGAGGAGTATATTGATCTGGCGATAGAGAACGTATGTGAGAATGATGACGCTGCGTTGCAGACAGCGCTGCGCAAGCTCACGCATGGAGAGACTGAGTTTTCCTATGAGGAGAAGCAGAAGATTGCCGGGAAGTTATACCGGAAGGGCTTTCGACTTGGAGATATCAAGAAGGCGTTGGACATGTAAGCAGAAAGCCGCCGCAGTTGATGACGGCGATGGAATAAAATAAACGGACCGAAGAGAATGAATTTTCTTTGGTCCGTTTGTTTTAAATATATAGGAAACCCGGAGTGTACCGATCTGCTTGTACCGGCTCCTGTCAGAAGAACAGACACATCGCAAGATAACCGCAGCCCCAGTGGAGCAGTGCACAGCCCCAGATATCCTTCTGCCGTTCAAAGATTGCACCAAGTGCAAGGCTTAACAGGAATGCACCCAGCATGAAATAGAAACCAAAGGGCAGATGCATCAGGGAGAACAACAGCGAGGTCAGGAAGATGCTGAGCTGCTTCTGGTATTTTACATGCAGCAGGGATTTTACGCTCTTCTGGATCACTCCGCGGGCGAGAAATTCCTGAATAAATGCAGTGAAGATATAAATGTATGCACCTTGCAGAGAGCCACCGATAAAGTAGCCCTTGATCTTTATGCCGGCAAGCGACAGGATAAGCTTTGCAAGGATGATCACCAGACAGGAGATCATGCCGGTGGTAAGTGTCTCTTTGAGGTTGGTACGGAATCGGGAGATGTTTGGAATCAGACCGATCTCCCTTAAGGAAAAGCTCGTACAAAATGCAATTTCAAGAAACAGCACAAAGGTGATGACCTCGATCATCAGAGTATAGTCGTGTGTTGTCAGCGGAATGTGCAGGGTGAAGCGACAGAAGCTCCAGGCTGCCAGATACATACTGATACAAAGGATCAGACCGGCAAAGATATAGGCACAGTCATGGTCATGCTGCTGAAGAAGCTGGCTGTCTGTGACATCTTCGATCAGAACGATCATTCCCTGAAATGGTTCCTTTCGCCGGATTGATGTATTTTCCTGCTGCATCAGGCTGATATCGATGGTCAGATAGGAGCTGTCCTTTACATCTGTGGGAGTATATTTCACTGTTGTTTTATCGGTGAGCTGTCCCTTTTCCATACTGTTTTTGAACAGCTTATTGAATGCGCGGTTCTTCTTGTTCTGCAGGAACAGATCCGTAAAGGAGCTGCGGATCACATCCGGCGCAGAGACATGAAGGAGCTTGGCACAGGCTGAATTCATATATGTAATGATACCGTCTTCGTTGACCATCAGGACACCATCGCTCATATTTTCGAATATCAGATCTGTCTGCTCTTTTGTGAGAAGTCCGTCTATAGGGTTTGACATATGATCACCCATCCTTTCTGTGTTATAGAATAATGTATCACATTTGACGGATAGCGTAAATGAAAATTATGTGTTATAATATTTGGCTAGGATCAAAAAGGAAGAAAAAGTGCATTAGAGATATGTACGGAAATGAGGATGGAGATGAAGAATACAAGAAAGTGTATCGTATTCCTGCTTGTTCTGTCGATGCTGACAACAATTGTCCCGACAGCAAAAGCACAGGCAGCAGCAAAACCCAAGACAACGTCGCATGCATATTACATGATCGATGCCGGAAGTGGCAAAAAGATTCTGTCGAGTAATGCGAACAAAAGGATATATCCGGCAAGCACAGTAAAGCTGCTGACTGCATTGACGGTTTTGGAGTATTCAGGAACAGATGAAGAGATCAAATATACCAAAAAGATCCGCAGAATGGTTCCGTCCGATGCTTCTGCATTGAACTTGAAGACGGGCAGAACCTATACGGTAGAGCAGTATCTTCATATGCTTTTGATCGTATCTGACGCAGGCTCTGCAGTGGCTCTCGCACAGGGAACTGCAGGAAGTCAGAAGGATTTCGTGGTGTGGATGAATGAGAAGGCGAAGGCTCTTGGCATGATGCACAGCCATTTTGACAATCCGATCGGGCTGGACAAGGGGAGCGGATATTACGGAACCTATACGACGGCAGCTGATTTTATCAAAGTGTCGAAAGCTGCCATGGAGAATCCTGTGATCAAAAGAATCGTAGCAAAGCATAAGTACCGTGTACAGCCGGTTGGTGTTAAGAAATCATTTGTGATCGAGAGTACCAATGCATTTTATAGTGACTACAAGAAGATGGTCAAGAATAAGAAATATAAGATCATCGGCAGTAAGACAGGAACGACGCGTGCAGCAGGACACTGTCTTGTGGCAACAGCCGTTGACAAAAAGGGCAATACTGTGATCTGTGCTTTTTATGGAAAGGGCGATCATAAACAGCTCTATAAGGATATCAGGAAGCTTCTTGACTACGCATTTGCTACATATTGATCCTTTATGGATCCAGTGATCTTTATATAATCGGGGAGATTTGACATGCAGACATATCAGGGAAAGAAATTACCATACCACTCTAATCTGATGGTCACTGTGCCGGGTTCTAAAAGCATCACCAACAGAGCACTGCTTCTCGCGGCACTTGCTGAGGGAAGATCTATCTTGGACGGTGTATTGTTCAGTGATGATTCGAATGTGTTTTTGCAGGCACTGCGTGATCTGGGTTTTACCGTAGAGGTAGATGAAAAGGCGTACAGAGTAGAATTGCAGGGAATGGGCGGAAGAGTACCGCGGAGCAATGCGAATATTTATGTGGGAAGTGCCGGAACGGCGGCAAGATTCCTGACAGCGATGACAGCGATGACGGTGGGAAAGTTTCGGCTGGATGCTTCCGCGCAGATGAAGAAACGGCCGATGAAAGAGCTTTTTGATGCACTCACAGAGCTTGGAGCCGGTGTTCATTATCTGTGCGATGAAGGTACGTTTCCGGTTTATGTGACCGGGATCGGTCATCGGCAGGAGCGGGGAGAGTTATCCTTAAATATTGACAGGAGCAGCCAGTTTTTGAGTGCACTTCTGATGACAGCACCGTCTCACTTTGATGATATGACGATCCATCTGACCGGACAGCGAAGTGCTTTGTCCTATGTACGGATGACAGAGCAGATGATGAAACAGTTTGGTCATGCAGGTGTCGAGCAGGAATCCGAACGCTGCTACAGAGTGAAAGGCAGAGAGGGATATCGGGCGCAGAATTATACAGTGGAGCCGGATGTTTCCGCCGCCTGTTATTTCTATGCGATGGCGGCGATCACGGGAAGTACCTGTTGTGTAAGGAACATGCGGCAGGATTCCCTGCAGGGTGATATGAAGTTTCTGGGCGTTTTAGAACAGATGGGATGCCGGCTGGACTGGCGGGATGGAGAGCTGTTCTTAACAGGACCGGAGCCAGGCAGCCTGCATGGTGTAGATGTGGATATGAGCGATTTTTCGGATCAGACATTGACCCTTGCGGCGATTGCACCATATGCGGACAGTCCGGTGTGCATTCGCAATGTCGGACATATCCGTGGACAGGAATGTGACAGGCTGCATGCAATCTGTGAGAACATGGAGCGGCTGCAGGTTCGTTTTGAGGAGCGTGAGGATGGAGTTACTGTTTATCCGGGTGCACCTCAGCCGGCAGAGATAGAGACCTATCAGGATCACCGCGTGGCAATGGCGTTTGCCGTGACAGGTGTCCGTACAGAGGGCATTGTGATCCGTGACCCGATGTGCTGTCGTAAGACCTTCGAGAATTATTTTCAATTGCTGGATGAAATTACCGGCTGATATATAAAGCGTTCTTTCCAAAGCGCACCGGGAGGGGACGACAGAGAAGAACATGTGCGCAGAAAAGAGGATGATCATGAAGAATATAATAACATTATTACAGGAAGAACTTAGTGCAGCTTTTGAGAAAGCTGGTTATGAGCAGAAATATGCAAAGGTAACATTGTCGAACAGACCGGATCTTTGCCAGTATCAGTGTAATGGTGCTCTTGCAGCGGCAAAGCAGTATCACAAGGCACCGATCCAAATTGCCAATGAGGTTGTGGAAAAGCTGGCAGACAGCAGTACCTTCAAGGAAATTGTGGCACAGATGCCGGGCTTTATCAATATGACAGTCAGCGATGCATTTCTCGCAGATTTTGTCAACCATATGAATGAGGACGAGCTGTTTGGCTGCGACAAAGCAGACAAGCCGGAGACGATCGTGATCGATTATGGCGGAGCTAATGTCGCAAAGCCGCTTCATGTCGGGCATCTCCGTTCTGCCGTGATCGGTGAGAGTATCAAGAGAACAGCACGCTATCTTGGTCATAAGGTGGTTGGTGATGTTCATCTTGGCGACTGGGGACTGCAGATCGGTCTGATCATTACAGAGTTAAAGCACCGTCAGCCGGAGCTTGTCTATTTTGAAGAGAACTATGATGGAGAATATCCGACAGAGCCGCCGTTTACGATGTCTGATCTCGAGGAGATCTATCCGTATGCCAGCGGTTATTCCAAGGAGCATGAGGATTATAAGGAGGAAGCACAGACCGCAACTGCAGAGCTGCAGGCAGGCAGAAGAGGTTATCTGGCACTGTGGCAGCATATTATCAATGTATCTGTCGCCGATCTCCGTAAGATCTACACCCGCCTGAACGTAGAGTTCGACCTGTGGAAGAAGGAGTCTGATGCACAGCCGTACATTCCGCAGATGGTACAGGATATGAAGGATGGCGGATATGCACATATTGATCAGGGAGCTCTGGTCGTTGACGTGCAGGAAGAGAGCGATACCAAGGAGATCCCACCATGTATGATCCTTAAGTCAAACGGTGCGACCTTATACAATACAACAGATCTTGCTACAATTGTAGAACGAAGAAAGCTGTTTGATCCAAGCCGCATCATTTATGTGGTTGATAAGCGTCAGTCCCTGTATTTCGAGCAGGTATTCCGCTGCGCAAGAAAGACACAGATCATCGGGGATGATGTTGATCTGATCTTTGTCGGCTTCGGCACGATGAACGGCAAGGACGGCAAGCCGTTTAAGACGCGTGACGGCGGAGTGCTTCGCCTGGAACAGCTTCTGAGCGATGTTGAGTCAGAGGTGCGCGAGAAGATGGCGGACCGTGACATGGACGAGGACGTATTAAACGACGCTGCGGCTAAGATCGGTCTTGCAGCGATCAAATACGGTGATCTCAGCAATCAGGCATCCAAGGATTATGTCTTTGATGTGGATCGTTTCACATCCTTCGAGGGCAATACAGGACCATATATTCTTTACACGATCGTCAGAACAAAGTCGTTAAATGCAAAGATTGAGGCACAGGGAATCAACGTAGACGGGGATGCCAGGATCCTTCCGGCACAGAACAAGACGGTTACCGACGTGATGCTTGCCCTGTCCAAATGGAGTGATACGGTCAGTGCCGCTTATCAGGAGCAGGCACCGCATAAGATCTGCCAGTTTGTATATGAGCTTTGTGATGCATACAACAAGTTCTACCATGAGAACAAGATCCTGGCAAACGAGGATGTACAGGAGAGACAGTCGTGGATCGTGCTGAGCAGACTGGTTGGAAGTGTACTGGAGCAGGCGATTGATCTGCTGGGGCTGGAAGCACCGGACAGAATGTAATATTTTCGTGAGAAAGGCATAGGTAATACTACAATGTATCGTTTAACATCAAATCTTGTAATTTACAGAAATTTTGGAGAAGAGAATAATATTTTATATTCTCTGGCTGATATCTGTGAGAAGTTTTACTCCGGTGATTATGTGAAGGAAGAGCTGATCACGGAGATTTATGCGCAGATCAACCGGCTGCTGGATATCTCCACCCGCTACGGTTTTGACAAAAATCTGTGGCACAATTATCTGGCATTCCTGCTGGCAATGAATGAGAATCCGTTTTCCATGGTATCCGAGAAGGTGGGCTCCAATGATGGAACGGTTAACGTGTTTGCAAGAAATGATTTTCATATTTTCAAGCAGCTTTTTGACTATGACTTTGGACCGATCGAGTTGGAGCTTGGTATTTCCTGCTTCTCCACGATCTTAAATTACAAGGCAATCGTGAAGAGCGAGCAGATCTACAATAAGAGTGTCAGCGAAAAGGTGCAGGAGTTGAGCGCGCAGATCGAGCAGGCATCCGGAGAGGAAGAGATATACGAGGTGGTAACCGGCTTCTACAAGAAATACGGAGTTGGCAAGTTCGGTCTCAACAAGGCATTCCGCATCAGCAATGATAAGGAATATGGTCTGTTAAGTCCGATCACGACGACCGGAGATATGATGCTTGATGACCTGATCGGCTATGAGCAGCAGAAGCAGAAACTGATCGAGAATACAGAGGCATTTGTGGCGGGCAGAAAGGCGAATAATGTCCTGCTTTTCGGCGATGCAGGTACCGGTAAATCTACCAGTGTGAAGGCAATCCTGAACCAGTATTACGGCAGGGGACTTCGCATGATCGAGGTGTACAAGCATCAGTTTAAGGATCTTTCCTCCGTGATCGCGCAGATCAAGAATAGAAATTACCGATTTATCATATATATGGATGACTTGTCTTTTGAAGAGTTTGAGATCGAGTATAAGTATTTGAAGGCTGTGATCGAAGGTGGTCTGGAGACGAAACCGGATAATATCTTGATTTATGCGACCTCCAACCGCCGTCATCTGATCCGTGAGACGTGGAGTGACCGCTCCGATATGTCGCAGGATGAGCTGCATCGTTCCGACACGATGCAGGAAAAGTTATCTCTGGTGGCACGTTTTGGTGTGACGATCGGTTATTACAGACCGTCACAGCAGGAATATTTCGATATTGTTCTGCAGCTTGCAAAACGTTATCCGGAGATCACCTTGTCGGAGGAAGAACTGAAGCTGAAGGCAAATCAATGGGAGCTGAGCCATGGGGGAATATCAGGAAGAACGGCACAGCAGTTTATTAATCACCTGGCAGGTATGCCGGCAGATGATTGAGAATGGAGGGATTTATTATGGTAAGAGGTCAAAGCTCAAAATGGATCCGTGGTGTAGTAGTGGCAGTGACGGTGCTGTTCCTTGGTGTTTTTGTGAACACCTCAGGAGCATCGGCAGCTACCGGTAATTGGGGCGGTGCCAAAAAGGCCGTGATCAATGCTTATAAGAAGTATCAGGTGAGCGTTGATGTCAGTTCATACAATCTCAATTACGCGACAGAGTATAGCAATCTGAAGAGTATGATGAGTGAGGTGGTCAGTGAAACACCGTATCTGTTTTACACAGGAACACGTTTCTCTGTATCCAGAAATACTTCCACCAATCAGATCGTCAAGATCACACTTGGTTATGCCGATGCATATAAGAAGGCAGATGGAACTATTCGGAAGGCAAAGATCCAAAAGACAAGAACAAAGTTAAATGATGCGATCAATCAGGCACTTCTGGTAGTAGAGCCATCAATGAGCCAGGTGGAAAAGGCGATGGTGTTACATGATTACCTGATCAGTACAACAGCTTATACAAGCAATGCAGGTAATGCTTTCCGTCTGACGGAGGTTGGTGTGTTCTTAAAGCACAAGGCTAACTGCGAGGGATATTCCAGGGCCTACGCGATCCTGATGCAGAAGGTGGGAATTCCGGTTAAGTTTGTTTCTTCGAATAAGATGGTACATATGTGGAATGAGATCAAGATCGGTCAGAAGTGGTATCATGTCGATGTGACATGGGATGATCCGATGGATGCCAGAGACAAGACAGACCAGTATGGCAGGGTCAGCCATCAGAATTTCCTGTGCAGTGCTGCCAGAATGCGGAAGACAAAGCATTATGACTTCAGCACGGCAGATGCGACAAGCACAAAGTACGACAACCGTTACTGGAAGAATATCAACAGCAGCTTCTATTATAACAACGGCAAGTGGCTGTATATGACAAAGAATGGCATTGCCGAACGTCAGAGCCTTGATAAGGGTTCCGCAACGGTATTATATAATGTGTCAGGAGACAATCTGGTTCAGTACGATGCAGACAGATATTATTTCATTGCGTTTAACAGTATTTACCTGTACTCTTATAAGACCAATGAGGCAAAAGCTGTGTGGAAGACGACAGATCTGTATTCTTCAAACTGCACTCTGGATCAGATTAAGTTTGAAAACAATAAACTGTATTATCGTGTTTATGAAAATGGAAAGCATGTTTCCAATAAAATTACACCGAAGGATGACGGTACATTTTGATTAAGGAAAGGACAAAGGATATGAAGACAAAAGTATTTTCGATTCTTGCAGACAATACATCAGGAGTGCTCAGCAGGGTGTCCGGATTGTTTAACCGGCGCGGATTTAATATTGACAGCTTTACGGCCGGAGAGACAGAGGATCCGACCATTTCCCGTATGACCGTTGTGGCAAAGGGTGATGACCTGAGCCTGGATCAGATCCAGAAGCAGCTCGCAAAGCTGGAGGATGTCCGTGAGGTCAAGGAGTTGAAGGCAGAACATTCGATCTGTCGTGAGCTTGTGATCGTGACGGTCGGTGTGACTCCGGAGGAGCGGACCGGACTGATCTGTCTTGTGAATGCACTGCATCATGCAAGCATTGTGGATATTGAGAAGGATTCCGTTATGGTGGAGATGACGGAAAGCCATGAGAAGATCAACGCATTTATCGATCTTCTTGAAAGCTATGAGATCAAGGAAATGGTTCGTACAGGTATTGCAGGACTGACAAGAGGCGCTGAATAATTTGCAGCGCAGAGGAAGGACAGATGAAGTCTGTCTTTTGTCGCAAGAAAGACTTCGATATGAAGGGACAGAGATTATGAGAGCGCAGGGAGAGAATTTATCACAGCGTACTGCCGACACGCTGCGTAAGATGATATTGGAGAAGGAAACATATACCTATGGAGAGAAACTGCCAAATGAGAATGAGCTTTCCGAAAAATTAGGCATTAGCCGGACAACGCTGCGGGAAGCAATCCGCACGCTGGTATCCGAGGGGATTCTGGTGGTACAGAGAGGAAAGGGAACCTTTGTGGCAGAGCAGGCTGACCGTCTGGCAGACAGCAGGATCCGTATGAAGAGCTTTTCTGATATGCAGGTGACACTGCGTGATCTTTATGAGACGCGAATGATCTTCGAGCCGGAGGCGGCAGCACTGGCATGCAGGCGGGCAACGGATGAGGAAATCGCTCATATTCTGAGACTGGGACAGGAATGCCAGAGACATCTGGAGGAGAATCCGACCGGCAAGGAGCGGATCGAGTCGGAGAGTGATTTTCACGGTGCGATCCTTAAGGCATCCCACAATGAATTTATCAGTCGTTTTATGCCGATGCTGACGGAGACAATCGAAAAGACCTTTGCATTGGACTTTAATCTGGATGTGATCGCCGAAGATGCATATAAGGACCATATCCTGATCATGAATTTTCTGGAGAAGCGCGACGCAGAGGGGATCAAAAGTGCTGTGACGATCCATCTGCATCATGCATTCCTGACAGAGCAGCTGAACTGGCAGTGATGCCGGCGGTAGGATACAGCTCTCATAGCAGTATATACTGGTATGGGAGCTGTTCGTTTATAAAATAGGAAAATAATCGTAATGTCGTGTGAATTAATGACAAAATGCCGATTTTCTCATTTTATTATGAAAAACAAAATTTTTTTCATAAATTTCAAAGAATATATTGACAAGAGGAAAAAATAGTTTTAAAATCAATGTCATACAAGTTGAACGAGTTGTATGACAAGCTTATCGCAACAATTTATTTTAGGAGGAATTAGAAATGGCAGAAGCAAGAATTTTTTATCAGGATGACTGTAATTTAGATCTTTTGAGCGGAAAGAAGATCGCTATCATCGGTTATGGTAGTCAGGGACATGCACATGCACTGAACTTAAAGGAGTCCGGATGTGATGTTATCATCGGTCTGTATGAGGGTTCCAAGTCTTGGGCTAAGGCTGAGAAGCAGGGATTTAAAGTTTACACAACAGCAGAGGCTGCTAAGCAGGCTGATATCATCATGATCCTCATCAACGATGAGAAACAGGCTGATATGTACAAGAAAGACATCGAGCCAAACCTCGAGGCAGGTAACATGCTGATGTTCGCTCATGGTTTCAATATCCACTTCGGATGTATTGTACCACCTGCTGATGTAGATGTTACAATGATCGCACCAAAGGCACCTGGTCACACAGTACGTTCTGAGTATCAGGCTGGCAAGGGTACTCCTTGTCTGGTAGCTGTAGAGCAGGACGCAACAGGTAAGGCACTTGATCTTGCACTGGCATATGCACTTGGTATTGGTGGAGCAAGAGCCGGTGTTCTTGAGACAACATTCCGTACAGAGACAGAGACTGACCTCTTCGGTGAGCAGGCAGTTCTTTGCGGTGGTGTTTGTGCTCTTATGCAGGCTGGTTTCGAGACACTCTGCGAGGCTGGTTATGATCCAAGAAATGCATACTTCGAGTGTATCCATGAGACAGAGAGTTGAAATATACCATACATATGCCAAGAGCCTTGTAGAAAGAGGACTTGCTTACCCATGTTTCTGCACAGAGGAGGAGCTTGATAAGGTAAGAGCAAAGCAGGAAGAAGATAAGGTACTTACAGGATACTATGGTGAGTATGCAACATGCCGTAATCTTTCATATGAAGAGATAGAGGCTAATATCAAGGCAGGAAAGCCTTACGTACTCAGACTGCGTTCACAGGGAAGCCCTGACAAGGAAATTACATTTGTTGATGCAATCAAGGGAGAGATTAAGCTTCCAGAAAATATACATGATATTGTACTTTTAAAGAAGGATGGTATTCCAACATACCACTTTGCACATGCAATAGATGACCATCTTATGAGAACAACTGTTGTTGTACGTGGTGGAGAGTGGCTTGCATCAGCTCCTATCCACTATGAATTATTCCACCTTCTTGGATTTAAGATGCCAGCATACGCACATACAGCGCATCTTATGAAGTTTGATGAGGAAACGGGCGGAAAGAGAAAGTTATCAAAGAGAAAGGACCCAGAACTTTCCCTTGATTATTATAGAAAGGATGGATATCATCCATACACTATGAAGGTATATCTTCTTACACTTCTTAACTCTAACTTTGAGGAGTGGCATGAGAAGTTCCCTGATAAGGATATTAATGAATTCCCATTCTCTGTAGATAAGATGAGCCAGTCTGGAGCACTTTTCGATAAGGATAAGTTACACAACATTTGTAAAAATGAGTTATCTAAGCTTTCAGAAGATGAGTTATATGATTTCTTATATGACTGGGCTAAGGAAAATGCACCAGAAAATGTAGATATGTGGTTTGCTGATAAGGAAAAAATGTTACAAATTCTCCGCCTGTATATGGGTGTAGGTGCAAAGAGAAGAAGAAAAGATTTTATGTATGCAAAGCAGATATTTGAGCTTATTGCATATTTCTTTGACGGAGCTTCTAATGACGAAAGAGATGAGTTCAGACTTGATGAGGATATGGTAAGCGATATATTAAAGACATATCTTTCGAAGTATGACCACAATGATGATAATTCAGCATGGTTTAACAAGCTTAAGGAAATAGCTGATGAGCATGGTTTTGCATCTGATATGAAGGCATACAAGGCTAATCCTGAAAGCTTCAAGGGTAACGTATCTGATATAGCTGAGGTTGTAAGAATAGCAGTGACAGGACGTGCCAATACACCTGACCTCTGGACTATTGTTCACATTATGGGTGAAGAGCAGATGAAGGAAAGAATACAGAAGTATATAAAGTAATCACTAAAAAGGAGAAATGAGGAATATTATGGGAAGAGAAGATGAAGGTCTTAAGCAGTTAGGAAGTAAGACTAAGTATAGTATGGACTATGCGCCTGAGGTGTTAGAAACATTTGTTAATAAGCACCCTGATAATGATTATTTCGTAAAGTTTAACTGTCCTGAATTCACAAGTCTGTGTCCTATAACAGGCCAGCCAGACTTTGCAACAATATATATATCATATATTCCTGATAAGCTTATGGTTGAGTCAAAGTCACTTAAGTTGTATCTTTTCAGCTTCAGAAACCACGGCGATTTTCACGAGGACTGCGTGAATATCATTATGAAAGACCTGATAAAGCTTATGGAACCGAGATATATAGAGGTGTGGGGAAAGTTCACACCACGCGGAGGCATATCTATAGACCCTTACTGCAATTATGGCAAGAAGGGTACAACATTTGAAGAAATGGCAAGACAAAGACTTATGTGGCACGATATGAATCCGGAAAAAGTGGATAACAGATAATAAAAGATAATAGAGCACAGGCTTCATCTGATGTAGATTGGATGAAGCCTGTTTTTTGTTTTTTTGGGGGTTTTTTGTCAGGGGCGGGTTAGGTTTAGAACCATAAATGTTACTGTTCAGAGTCAATCTTGAAAATGCTGCGTATTTCCTTGATGCAGCGTATATGACATATAAAATCTGATAATATATATTGCTTTTTTTAAAATGTAGTGTTATTATAATAACACGTAGTAATCAAAACCACATAGCGAAGTAACTAAAACTTTGATATTTGCTTTGGTTTGCTATATAAAGGATTGGAGGAATGGTATTATGGAAAAGCTTAAGGAAAATGTTTCACATATGAAGATAAAAGAACCGGGAAGTGCTATTACACATTTTATTGCGATGATTATGGCGATTTTTGCAGCAACACCACTTATTATAAAGGCATTGTCAGCACCGGATATGATACATGTTATATCATTGTCAATATTTATAGGAACTATGATTCTTTTATATGCGGCAAGCACAACTTATCATGCAGTTGATGCAACACCAAAGATTAACAAAATTCTTAAAAAACTTGACCACTGTATGATATCCGTTATGATTGCAGGTTCATATACTCCTGTGTGTCTTGTCGTGCTTCATAATACAACTGGTTATGCACTCCTTGCACTTGTATGGGGAATAGCAGTTGTAGGTATAATGTTTAAGTTATGCTGGGTGACATGCCCAAGATGGATATCTTCAGCACTCTATATAATCATGGGCTGGGCGTGTGTTTTATCATTTACGCAGATTATCAATGCACTTCCAAGAGCTGCTTTTATGTGGCTTCTTGCAGGCGGAATTATATACACTATAGGCGGAGTTATATATGCGCTTAAGCTAAAGGCATTTAATGCTAATCATAAGTACTTTGGTTCACATGAGATATTTCATCTTTTTGTTATGGCAGGAAGCATATGCCACTTTGTTATGATGTTTAATTATGTTGCTGTTCTGCCTATTCATTAATTGCCAAGTTACTAATGGGATAGGAAATGATTACCAGAGATAAACGATTGCACACCATAGTCATAATAATTAAAGATAAACTAAGAATGTTCTTAATGTCAGAAATATAGGTATTAAGAACATTTTTGTTTTAAATGTTAGTTATATCTTTGTTGTTTGTTAATACACAGTATGCGTATACCGATAATTATGTTAAACTAATAAAAAGACCAGCTGACATTACTGACAATGCCAGTTGGCATTATATATTATCAGTGTATTGAATATTTTAATATATCCAGATATCTGTATAATTGACAATAAGCTATCTTAAGTAGCTATAGACATTCTCTATTAAGTGTGCAGGATATATGCGGAATATGAGTGGATATATCCTGTACGGAGTGTGATTATAATTAGATGATAAGAGGACTATGATAATGAAAACAAAGGATATTACACTTACAGGTCTTATGGCGGCACTTATATTTATAGGAACATTTTTCTTTAAAATTCCTTCACCGTTCGGATATAATCATTTTGGTGATGGTTTTATGCTTCTTACAGTGTTTATGCTTGGTTATAAAAAAGGCGCATTTGCAGGTGCTATCGGAGCAGGTCTTGCAGACCTTATAGGCGGCTATACTGTGTGGGTACTTCCTACGATTGTCATAAAGAGTATGTGGGCGCTTATTATTGGTTTATTTATGGTGAAGCTTGGAAAGAATAATAAGATTATGCCATATGTTGGTGTAGGTGTCGGAGCAATATTCCATATATGTGCTTATACATTAGTGAGAATATTTGTGTATGGTATATCGGCTGCATTAGTAGCTCTTCCTGGACTTATATTCCAGACAGTAAGCGGAGTTGTGATATTTGCTGCGTTATATGTCTGTGTTTCCAAGGCTGGAATTAAAAAGGTGTTTGCAAATTAAATAAAATGATAATAGTAATAATAACATAAAATGTGGAAATGACATACTTTGAGTATATGTCCGGATGGGATATATATTCGGGGTATGTCATTTTTTACAAAAAAACGGTTATTTTTTACATTGTACGTTTCTTATTGTCCTTTTATGTTATTTTCTATGTAACATAAAAAGTTATATAGGGTTACAATTAATAAACGGAGGTGTTTTTATGATTAAAGTTAAGAAGAATAGATGGTGATGGTGTAGCAAGTGTTAGTAATTTTGTTGTTGAATGGGGATATGATTATGCCGGATTAAGGGCTAATTGTGTCGAAGATGATTTGACAGAGCAGACTGGATATTTTAGAGCGTATTAATGTATTGTAATGTTAAAACATATATAACTTTTTATGTGAATTAAATGGAGCTGGTAAAATGAAAAAATACAGGATAGAAATAGGCTTGAGTATAATTCTGTTTATTAGTGTAGTTGTACTTATTGTGAATATTATTATAAAAGCAAATAATGGTGGAAAAGATGTTACCGGAGAAGAAAAGTATACATTACCATCTTCATATAACGGTGAAAATGCAGATGAGTTATATGATAGAATGAAGGCTATAAGTGATGATATATTTAAAAAATATTTTATAAAAGATATTGGTGAAAAGGTTTCATATGTAAGGACTGTAGAAACTCCCGGTATAAAGGTTGTTGGTGAAAGCGTGGAGAATGTAATTGAAGAAAGACAGGTAAATAAAGTTAATTATCAGAGTGAATATAATGGGAATATAGCACCAGACGGGTATGAATATATAATAGTTAATATTACTGTATATAATGATGGCGCCTATAAAAGAATAGTTAACCTGAGTGATATGAGCCTTGAATATAATATTGACTGGAGTACATCTTCATATTTGTCGGATGAGAATTATGGGGAAATGATTCACAGGGAATATGATGAAAATATGCTGTTTTATACATCAAAAATAATCAGTGAAAGAAAAAAAAGGATAGAAAATATAGTCACAGATGAAGATACAGGGGAAATATACATAGATGCTGGTACAAGTGTTACATATAATGCCGTGTGGCTG
>ENA-ORMX01000015-ORMX01000015.1-human-gut-metagenome-genome-assembly--contig:-NODE-15-length-113212-cov-21.837995_pt1 | contig 113212 bp, 83 predicted proteins | sample MGYA00242108_ERZ509007 | MGnify/ENA primary metagenome ERZ509007 (study PRJEB26280, sample SAMEA2338745) | human gut metagenome | biome: human gut; feature: human-associated habitat; material: faeces...
TGGCTGGCAGCCTAAGGCTGCGTAGCCATATACTCAAATTTTAACGAACTATTGCAACAAGATATGTTTGCTAAAAGCTATCATTTCGACATGAAACACAGCTATGAAGTGAGAATTGTGAGGGTTGCAGAACAAGGCACAAAATATCTGAAGGCGTGGGGTGTAGGCAGTTCGCCCGACAAAGCTATCGCTCAAGCCATGCAAGACGCTGTTTCAGCGTGCATATTCACTGGGGTTGAAGGCAACGAGATTGCAGGCAAGATACCGCCACTTGTGCTAAGCCCAAATATATACAACCAATACAAGAGCTTCTTCGACAATTTCTTCAAGAAGGGAGAGTTTCTTATGTATGTGAAAAACGTGAACAGCGAATATCCCTTTGGCGAGGACAACGTCAAGACCAGCAAAGGAAGAAAAGTCGGCATCTACGTTATTGTCATGTACGACAAATTGCGCCAACTGCTTGAGGAGGAAGGTATTGTAAAGAAACTCGACAGCTATTTTTAAACGTATATGAAAAGCCGAAACGGCAACTAAACAACAATAACGACAGTTATGAAGAAGATTTTTGTATTGTTCTCAATGCTCATTGCAACGATTGCTACCATGGCACAGTCGACGATAGTGAACACTAACTCGCCCAAAGCCATGAAGCCTATTATCATGGTCGTGCCAGAAAAGGCGTGGTGTGTAAACAATGGATTCGTGAGAAAAGACAATCCACAGACACCCGACTACGAAAAAGCTCTACTCAACGACGATGTGCTCAATGTGATAACCAAGATGGGAGGCATAATGCAGGAACGAGGCTATCCGCTGAAGAACCTACAAAGCGCATTAGACGAACTGAAAAACGAGGAAGCCATGGATGTGGCGTTGACATCCAAGGCAGACGGGGAAGTTATGGAGGACGACCTCGACCGACTCACCCGTGTAGCGCAAGCCGACATACTGGTAAACATCGCTTTTACAAGAACAAGCTACGGTCCGCGCAATATGGTGGAATTCAGAGTGACATCCATCGATGCAGCTACAACCAAACAGATTGGAGGCGAAACAGGACGTAGCTCTGCATCGGGCGCTCCCATATCTGTATTGCTCGAAGAATCGGTATTGGGTTTTATGGACAACTTTACGGCAAGCATACAACGCCATTTTGACGACCTTATAGCCAACGGTCGCGAAGGTTCGGTAATATTTAAGATAGCAAGCGACTGCCCTATGAACTTCGAATCGGAAGTGACACTGAACGGAGACAGTGGCGAACTTAGTGAAGTAATCGACTACTGGATGAACGAACATGCCGTGAACGGAAGCTTTACACAGAACGGCAAATCACGCATCCGACTGTCATACGAACAGGTGCGCTTCCCACTCTTCGGCAAAGGCAAGTTTGGCGGAAAGCCCAAAGCAATAAATATGGAAGGATTCATAAAACCAATCACCGGCTTCTTATCTCAATTCGGCCTGTCGGTGTCTACTACTCCAGTGGGCATAGGCAAGACGTATGTAGTATTGGGCAAGAAATAGCCAACAAACGGTTTAAACATACATTGAATATGAAACTCAAACTATTATTAATATATATGACTGCATCGTTGCTGTGGTCTTTCACGGCAAGGGCACAATCAGAGGAAAATGCTAGACAAAGAGTTGGCAATGAAGGATTGATAAGCCTCAACCCATACATTCCCGAATCGGAAAACATTGACGAGTCAACCTATTCGGCAATGATAACAAAGCTGAATCAAATAGCAACAGCTTACGGGATGTCGGGAACCGGATTCGACAACAGATTCATCATCACAGCACATCTGCAAAATGTCAAGAGCGTGCAGACTCAGACTTTTCCACAAAAAAACGCTGTGGTGGTGAATATATGTATATATGTGGGCGATGGTCTCGACGGAACCATCTTCTCAAACTACTGTTGTGAGAAAAAGGGAATTGGCGATACCGAACAACAAGCCATCGCATCTGCAATAAGAAAAATAAACCCTAACGACGAGAAACTGCAAATAGCTATAGACAAGGGTAAAAAGCAGATACTGAAATATTACGACCGCATGTCGGGCAACATCATCGCTGCTGCAAAGACCGCAGCGGCAAACGGAAAGTTTGAAGAAGCAATGAGCATGCTGTTTTCTATTCCAATATACAACAAAGATTTCGAAACGGCACAAAACCTGATTGCACAATATGGCTACACTTTGCTCGACAACAACAATAAGGATATTGTAAGAAAGGCAAGGTCGGCATGGAGTATCGAACCGACCGAAAGCGGAGCAGAGGCAGCTTGTGAACTGCTGGAACAACTGGACTGCCCTTCGCAAAGCATACAGAACAATGCCCGGAAACTACAAGAAGAGATTGCTGAGAGACTAAAGGCTACAAGCGATCGAGACTTCAACCTTGAGGTCAAAAAAGCCAACGATGAAAAGGATACAAAACTGGCAGCAATAAAGGCTGTATCAAATGTGGCCAAAGCCTATGCAGCCTCCCGTCCTAAAACAATATATAAATATATATGGTGGTAGAAAAACAATTTAAACGGAATATATGAAAAGAACAAGTATTATGGCTTTCGTAATTGGAAGCATGGCGCTTATGACCTCATGTGCCTCCGACGACGACATGGAGGTCTACATGACTGTCGACACGGAATACCAAAAAACAGTGAAGGAAATACGTGAGCGTTTTTCTTATCCAACACAATTGGCCGACGAAGACAATTATTATGCCGACTTAGATAAATTTGTACCAACGGGGACAGCACCCGCATACAACCTGCAGAACGATCTGATTGGAGAATATGGATACGTTGACTTAGGACTATCGGTGAAATGGGCTAACTTCAATTTGGGAGCAAAGCAACCATTGACCGACTCCAATCTGAAGTCGTTTGACGACATATATAAAGAGGTGCAACACGAAGACGTATGGTATGAAAAACGATTCGACATCACCCTTCCCGACACTGTCAAAGGCACACTGCCATGCGTCATAAGCTATGAAGAATATTGCAAGGGAAGCTATGGATACATTCGTTCGCAATTTCCCGATGATGATGAATACGCAAGATATGCTAACTATTGCGACGCTATGAAAAAGGCATACAAGAAGGCTGTTAAAGAATATAATTCTTATATTATAGACAATAAGTATTCGTTGATAGTCGGCAGATATTATTATAATTGGGCTGAAATCGACTCGTATGCCTGGCAAGAAGACTACAAGAACCTGCCAATGAACATTGCAGGTACCGAATACGATAACGCTACCAACAACCTGGGCAAAAACTGGAGAATGCCGACCAAAGCTGAGCTACAGGAACTCGTAGACAAATGCAAGTGGCAACGATATGAGAAAGCAAACTTAAAAGGTTATATTGTGACTGGTCCGTCAGGAAAAAGTATTTTTGTTTGTGACAATTCACAAGCAGTGCTTAATGACTACCCATACATATACTTGTCTTCAGAAAGAACTTCAACATGGAACAAAGGAGTTGAAGTTTATGCCTTGAATATCAATACTCAAAAGATTGTCAACAACCATCCTTCAGGAAGATACGCCACTATTCGACCTGTTTACGTTAAATAATAAAAGAATGAATAAAACTATGAAACGATATACTGTTTTCTTGATAAGCATGATGCTTCTGATGACACTGGGAGCTAATGCCAAAGATAAAGAGAAAGTGTTCTTCAACTCCAAATCGAATATCATCGGTGTAACTGGCAACTACGAACTGCTAACCATAGGAGGATTCACAGCTAAGTTTGTTGACAACCCGATAGATATGGAGATGCCATACGAGGGCATGAGTGCCATGGAGATGTGCGAGTATTTCAACAACAACGACTTCGGCAAAAAACTCTTAGACTACCTCTTCATGTACAACGGCACAAGCCTTTCCATCGAACTATTGGCAGACCGAGCATACAACAATGCCCAGAAACAGGACGTGGAGCGTGCCGAATATGGCGTGGTGAGCAAAGAGGCTATACTAAAGGGCGACGATGCTATTAACGAGGTGTTAAGAAACAACTTCATTTTTATTGATTACCAACTGACAGAGAGCAAGAGAAAATGGTTTGTATTCAAGGTGAATATTACCAACGAGACCCTGAAAGAAGTGTATAACAGTTGGAATGATATGGCAAAGTACAACCAAATACATCCAAAAGTTGTCTTTGTAGCTTCCAGCAGATATAAGGTAGCTACGGGCAACTCACTATTGGTCAAGACAAATAAACCAAACAATGTATATTCAGGAGCAAACAGTCTTAATGCGGATATTAAAAACATTGTCGCAGAATCTATACAGCAACAAAAGGTCAGCAATAATGGCAGACGACTCATCAAGAATATCTCGAAGAAAGTACCTGAGTTTGCCATTCGTGGCCAGGTGATTAGCCGTAGTCCTTTCATGACCAATGTGGGCAAGAAAAATGGTATAAAGAACAGAGACCGTATGAGAATCTATCGCGCAAAACAAGACAATGAAGGCAGAAACTACTCTTCGAGAGTGGCTACAGTGAGAGCCTGCAACTTGACTTCTGACAATGCTTATCTGTATACCTTTGCAGGTAGTCAGGCTTCTGCAAAACAAGGCGATGTGGCTGTATTTGAACCCAACCACAACTCCAGCTACTCAGTCATTGGCAACTACATGAACCATTCCTACGGAATAAACTTGGCTTACGACCACCGTCTGGCTTTGAGCAAGGCTGGTTTTTCACAGTATTTAATGACAAATATCGGATGTGGAGTGTATGATGGGTTCCAAAAGCGACTGTATGTCACCAACGACAACAACCTTGTTCATAGTCCTATATTGTTTAATGTGGCTCTTGGCTACGGAGTTGGATATGAGTTTGCACATTGCATTGAACTTGTTCCATATTTCATGGCACAATATGAGGGCGCTTATTTTAAAGGAAAAGAAAACAAATATGTCCCCAAGAATGAGTCGCTCATTGGCAGTTCGGACAAGACGGATGTTTACGCTAACTCAGTAAGAATACCCGTGGGAATGAAAGCACACATCAACCTGTTCTACCCGGTGCAGCTGGTTGTTGGAGCTGAATATATCTTCAACTTCAATATTTCGTTGGTCAATGAAAGAAATTTAGACGACCCCGAACTGTTCTTCTATAAACCGATGAACTACAAGCGTGACGGACTTAACATGTTTGCAGGCTTGAGATTCAACTTCTAAAAAACAATACTCTGTTAATAATTACGTAATCGTAAGCGTATCAGCGATGCTGGTATATATACATCAAAAAAATATCGCTCAAGTTTTTATTCTTGAGCGATATTTTTTTCCCATTTATCCGGCAGCAATTCTCTGTACTTACTTAGTGGCGTTCTTGGTGTCTCTACTGTTGCTTTGTTTATCCCAAATCGATCATTAGGATATCTTAAAGCAAGTCACGCTTATAAAAAAGCGGATTAAACAGACTCCTTCATTGTATAAGGAATCCGTTTAATCCGCTTAATCCGTTGTTGAATTATTCCGAGCAGTACAATCCGCTGTTAAATCATTCCAAGTAGACGGTCTGCTTAATCAGTTGCCGCTTTATCCCAGCACCTCGATAGCCTTGCGCATGCGCTTCAGCGTCTCCTCCTTGCCGAGGAACGCCGAGATGTCGAACATGCCCGGGCCCTTGCCGATGCCTACGAGCGTGAGTCGGAAGGCGTTCATAACGTCACCGAGCTTGTAGCCCTTCTCCTCAACCCACTTCATCACTACCGGCTCCTGACCCTCTACCGAGAAGTCGTCGATGCCCTCGAGCACCTCAGCCAGTTCGCCCATCACCTTAGCCGAATCAGCCTTCCAGCGCTTCTTCACGGTCTTCTCGTCGTACTCCGTCGGAGCGATGAAGAAGAACGAGCAAAGCGGCCACAACTCCTTAACGAAGTTCACGCGGTCCTTCATCATAGCCACCACCTTAGTGATGCGCTCCATCGATTCGTCTACGCCGTTGTTAGCCACGATAGGCGCGAAGAGGTTAGCCACCTCCTCGTTCGACTTCTTCAGCATGTACTCGTGGTTGAACCAGATGCCCTTCTGATAGTCGAAGCGTGCGCCAGCCTTAGAGCACTTGTGGATGTCGAACGCCTGCACAAGCTCGTCAAGAGTGAAGAGCTCCTGCTCTGTGCCAGGATTCCAGCCGAGCAGCGCAAGGAAGTTGACGACTGCCTCGGGGAAGTATCCGCTCTCGCGGTAGCCTGAAGAAACGTCGCCCGTCTTCGGGTCGTGCCATTCGAGCGGGAACACTGGGAAACCCAGTCGGTCGCCGTCGCGCTTTGAGAGCTTACCCTTGCCCTCCGGCTTCAGAAGCAGCGGCAGGTGAGCGAATTTAGGCATAGTGTCTTCCCAACCGAACGCGCGGTAGAGCAGAACGTGAAGCGGTGCGCTCGGCAGCCACTCCTCGCCGCGAATTACGTGCGTAATCTCCATGAGGTGGTCGTCCACGATGTTAGCCAAGTGGTATGTAGGCAGCTCGTCGGCGCTCTTGTAGAGCACCTTGTCGTCGAGGATGTCGCTCTTGATAACCACGTGACCACGTATCATGTCGTCGATGTGCACCTCGATGCCCGGCTCTACCTTGAAGCGAACCACGTACTGCTCGCCGTCGGCGATGCGGCGCTCCACTTCCTCCTTCGGCAGAGTGAGCGAGTTGGTCATCTCGCCGCGTGTGTGCGCGTCGTACTGGAAGTTTTGAATCTCGGCACGCTTAGCCTCAAGCTGTTCCGGCGTGTCGAAAGCGATGTAAGCCTTGTCGGCAGCCAGCAGCTGCTCTACATATTTCTTATATATGCTGCGGCGCTCGCTCTGTCGGTACGGACCATGCTCGCCGCCGAAACTCACGCCCTCGTCGAACTTGATGCCGAGCCAGCGGAACGACTCGATGATATACTCCTCAGCGCCCGGTACGAAACGGTTGGAGTCGGTGTCCTCGATGCGGAATACGAGGTCGCCGCCGTGCTGGCGAGCGAAGAGATAGTTGTACAATGCTGTGCGCACGCCACCGATGTGCAGCGCTCCTGTTGGACTTGGTGCGAAACGCACCCTCACTTTTCTATCTGACATATTTTGTTTTGTTGTTTTGTTTTCAGTGCAAAGGTAGTGCAATTATTTCGTATTTTGTGATTTTTTTTGTAATATTGCAGTCGAAACCCCCAAACACGGCGGACTAATCCCCGCAGAACCTCTAAACAAACTGATTTATATGGACCGATTGAACCAACCAAAGCGAATTTTCTGGCGCAACATGCTCTCGCGAACGCTCCTTGTACTGGTCACCGTGACGCTCATCGTGTGGGCTCTGCCGCACAACGAACGCCAACGCTACAAGTACGACGTGGGCAAACCGTGGATGTACGGCTCGTTCATAGCCAAGTTCGACTTCCCCGTATACAAGACCGACGCCACCATAAAGGCGCAGGAAGACTCGCTGCTCGAGACCTACCAGCCCTACTACAACTACGACAAGCAGGTGGAGACGAAGATGGTGAGCCGATTCCTCGCCGACTATCGCAACGGCATACCCGGACTCTCGTCGCTCTACGTGAAGCTCATCGCCAACCGCCTGCACAAGCTCTATCAGCAGGGCATAATGGGCACGCCCGAATACAACGAGATATACCGCGACTCTACCACTGAGGTGCGCGTCGTACTCGGCAACAAGGCGCAGAGCATACGCCTCTCCGAGTTCTACTCTACGCTCTCGGCGTACGAGCAGCTCTTCGCCGACGACATCATCGCGCAACAGCGACCGCTACTGCAGCGCTGCAACCTCAACAACTATATTGAGCCTAACCTCATATACGACAAGAGCCGCTCCGAGACCGAGCGCAACGACCTCCTCTCGTCGATACCGCCCGCAAGCGGAATGGTGATGAGCGGACAGAAGGTGATAGACCGCGGCGACATCGTCGACGAATATACCTACCGCGTGCTCGACTCCTTCGAGCGCGAGATGGAACGACGCAGCGCTACGGACAGCGAAATGATGGTGATGCTCATCGGACAGATAGTGTTCGTGGCGCTCCTCGTCACGCTCTTCACCATCTATCTCGGACTCTTCCGACACGACTACTTCGCCAAACCGCGCTCCATCGCCATGCTCTACACGCTCATCACGCTCTTCCCGGTGCTCGTGTCGCTCATGGTGAGCCACAACTTCCTCAGCGTCTACATACTGCCGCTGGCTATGGCGCCGATGTTCGTGCGCGTCTTCATGGACTCGCGCACGGCGTTCGTCTGCCACGTCACGATGGTGCTCATCTGTACCGCCGCCGTGCGCTACCAGTACGAGTTCATCATCATACAGCTCGTAGCCGGACTCGTAGCCATCTACTCGCTGCGCGAACTCACACGCCGCGCACAGGTGTTCCGCACGGCGCTCTTTGTCACACTCGCCAGCGCCCTCGTCTACGTAGCCATGCAGATGATGCAGAGTAACGACCTCTCGCTCGTCGACACCGATATGTACTATCACCTCGTTGTCAACGGCATCTTCCTGCTGCTCTGCTATCCGCTCATGTACGTCGTCGAGAAGATGTTCGGATTCGTGTCGAGTGTTACGCTCTTCGAGCTGTCTAACACCAATCGCGGACTGCTCCGCGACCTCTCGGAGGTGGCTCCCGGCACGTTCCAGCACTCCATCACCGTCGGAAATCTCGCAGCCGAGATAGCCAACAAGATAGGCGCCAACTCGCTGCTCGTGCGTACCGGTGCACTCTATCACGACATCGGAAAGATGGAAGACCCCGTCTTCTTCACCGAGAACCAGGCAGGTGTCAATCCGCACGACAACATGTCGTACATCGAGAGCGCACGCATCGTGATGCGCCACGTCACCGAAGGCGTGCGCATGGCTGAGAAAGCCAATCTTCCGGCGTTCATACGCGACTTCATCCTCACCCACCACGGACGCGGCGTGACGAAGTATTTCTACATCAAGTACAAGAACGAGCATCCCGACATCAACGTCGACGTCACGCAGTTCCAGTACCCCGGACCTAACCCGTTCACACGCGAGCAAGCCATCCTTATGATTGCCGACGGCGTGGAGGCAGCGTCGCGTTCTCTCTCCGAGTACACCGAGGAGAGCATTTCCGAACTCGTCAACCGCATCATCGACGGCGACGTAGCCGAAGGTTTCTTCAAGGAGTGTCCTATCACTTTCCGCGATCTCGCCCTCGCCAAACTCGTTCTCATCGAGCGCCTCAAGTCGATATACCACACCCGCATATCATATCCCGAAGCGAAAAAGTAATTAAGGAGGCTACGACATTCTTGCCGTAGCCTTTAATTTTGAAATACAGACCATTATAAATACTTGCAATGCCTACGGATAGTCCGAATTATCATACTATGAGTTTTGCCATACATCCTAAATATTTTTATTGAAACCTGCTGTAATTCAATAAAAAGCAGTAACTTTGCAACATTCTAAAAACCAATCTACAAATGAAAAAATTTACTTTGTTCTTTATCGCGCTTGTCGCTTGCTTCTTCGCAGGCGTAGAGTGCATTAGTGCAGCTACCGCAGGCGGCCTTAAGAAGGCTTCTCCGAAACTGCCTGAGTTTGTAACGTCGGGAGACGGCGGCACTTACTATTACGTTAAGTTCTTGCGTAACGAGAAGGTGATGTCTGTCAGCTCAGACAATTGTATCCGTCTCTATGCAGGCAGCGGCGAAAGCTCACAGCAGTGGCGTCTCGTCGGTTCGCAGAATAACTTCCAGTTCCAGAACAAGGACGGACAGTATATCGTAGTAAGCTCGCAGAGCGTGTCGGCAACAGACGGCGGCGCAACAAACCCGAATCCGTTGCGTCCGAGCACATCAGAGCAGCCTGGCGGCTTCAAGCTTCAGGTGGCTCCGAACACAGACAACGGCACAGGATGGGAGATTGTAGCCAACTCTAAGTCGGGCAACAACGTCGTTAACCTCTGGGGCGACCCGGGCAATGGCAACTCAATCGGTTTCTGGAAGACCAACGACCAGAACAACGTTGTGGTTTTCGTGAAGCCAGACTCTGACCTCGGCGCTGCCGACTACAAGACTGTAGGCTCGATGACATTCAAGCCCGAGAACAAGCTCACACTCTGGTACACAGAGCCGGCTACAACCGCACAGCTTTACAGCGGCGGCCAGGGCTATTCTAACTGGATGGAGTACGCATTGCCTATCGGCGACGGACAGTTCGGCGCTTGTCTCTTCGGTGGTGTCTACAAAGACGAGATTCAGTTCAACGAGAAGACGCTCTGGAGCGGCACACCTGCACGCTCTTCGCAGGGTGGCAAGGGCTACGGCAAGTACGAGAACTTCGGTTCTATCTACGCTAAGGACCTCAGCGGCGAATTCGGCCTCACAACCGACAAGGCTGCTTCAGACTATGTACGTTTGCTCGACCTCACAACCGCAACCGGCAAGACCATGTTCAAGTCGGCAGCAGGCGTTGAGTACACACGCGAGTATATCGCATCTAACCCGGCACGCGTCGTTGTGGCTCACTACACAGCAAGCAAGGGCGGCAAGCTCAGCTTCCGCTTCACAATGGCTCCAGGCTCTATCACAGCCGACCCGACATACGCTGACGGCGAAGGCACATTCAGCGGCAAACTCGAGACCATCAGCTACAACGCCCGCATGAAAGTGATACCGACTGGCGGCACAATGACAACCGACGAGGAAGGCATCGAGGTGATCGGCGCTGACGAAATCATGGTTGTGCTCGGCGGCGGCACCGACTTCGACGCTTACGAGAGCACATATACCAAGAACACATCGGCTTTGGCTCAGACTATCGCCGACCGTGTTGCAGCAGCTGCCGAGAAGTCGTGGGCTGATCTCTACGCAGAGCACGTAGCCGACTACCAGAGCTTCTTCGGGCGTTGCGACTTCGACCTCGCAGGCACAAAGAACGATATGGCTACCAACCGTCTTATCGACTCATACAACGGTGGTCGTGGCGCTGACGCTCTCATGCTCGAGCAGCTCTACTTCGCATACGGTCGCTATCTCGAGATTTCTTCTTCACGCGGTGTCGACTCTCCGTCTAACCTCCAGGGCATCTGGAACAACATCAACGGCGTAGCATGGAACTCTGATATCCACTCTAACATCAACGTTCAGATGAACTACTGGCCGGCTGAGCCTACAAACCTCAGCGAGATGCACATGCCGTTCCTCAACTATATCTGGGCTATGGCAGAAAAGCAGCCGCAGTGGAAGCAGTGGGCAAAGCTGCAGGGTCAGGACCGCGGTTGGACTTGCTTCACCGAGAACAACATCTTCGGCGGCGTGAGCGCATTCAAGAACAACTACGTTATCGCTAACGCTTGGTACGCTACACACCTCTGGCAGCACTACCGCTACACACTCGACCGCGAGTATCTGAAGCGCGTGTTCCCCGCAATGCTTTCAGCTTCGCAGTTCTGGATGGATCGCCTCAAGCTGGCTTCTGACGGCACATACGAGTGCCCGAACGAGTGGTCGCCTGAGCACGGACCAGAGTCGGAGAACGGCGTTGCTCACGCACAGCAGCTCGTATACGACCTCTTCAGCAACACTCTCGCTGCCATCGACGTGCTCGGTGACGACGCAGAAGTATCGGCTACAGACCTCGGCATACTCAGAGATCGTTTCGCTAAGCTCGACAAGGGCCTTGCTACAGAGAACTATACCGGCTACTTCGGCACAGCTATTCCTACTGGTTCTAAGATTCTGCGTGAGTGGAAGTACAGCACATATACAAGAGGTGAGAACGGCCACCGCCACATGTCGCACCTCATGTGTCTCTATCCGTTCTCTCAGATTGAGCCAGGCACAGAGCTGTTCGACGCAGCTGTCAACTCTATGAAGCTTCGTGGCGATGGTGCTACCGGTTGGTCAATGGGTTGGAAGATGAACCTTTGGGCACGTGCCCTCGACGGCGACCACGCTCGTAAGATTCTGAACAATGCACTCGCTCACAGCAACGGTGGCGCAGGCGTATTCTACAACCTCTTCGACTCGCACGCTCCGTTCCAGATCGACGGCAACTTCGGTGCTTGCGCTGGTATCGCCGAGATGATCATGCAGAGCAACTCGGGTCTTATCCGCATCTTGCCGGCTCTTCCGTCGGCTTGGACAGAGGGTCACATGCACGGCATGAAGGCTGTAGGCGACGTCACAGTTAGCATCGACTGGAAGAACGGCGAGGCTACACGCGTCACACTCACCAACAACCAGGGTCAGACAATGCGCGTTCACTACAAGAACCTCGCAAACGCTAAGGTTTACGTAGACAACGTGCTCACAGAAGTGGCTGTTAAGGACAACGTAGCTACACTCACCGGCGCTAACGGTTCGGTAGTAGTGCTCGACTTCGACGGCTCGTTCACTCCGACCGGCATCGACGCTGTGAAGACCGAGGCTGCTCACGACGGCTATATATATAATGTAAGCGGTCAGCGCGTCAACGACTCATACAAGGGTCTTATCATCAAGAATGGCAAGAAGATGCTGAAGAAGTAATATTTTCTATGTTTTACTTGTTTCGTTTATTTATTTTGGATATTTTTGCAGTCCGAACTTGAAGATTATATTCAACGTAAACGAAATTTATAAACAACAACCGAAGAAGATGAAAGAGATAGCTGGCGTAAATTCAGATACGTTCACGATTCTTATTGTAGACGACATCGCCTTGAACCTGCTTTTGCTCGACAAGATGCTTAAGCCGTTCGATTTCCAGATTGTAAAGGCTGCCAACGGCCGCGAGGCGTTGGAAACCATACAGTCGCGCATAGGCACGCCGGACAGCATCGACCTCGCTATAGTAGACCTCATGATGCCCGACATCGACGGCTTCAAGGTGATAGAGCACGTGCGCAACGGCTGCGACAACGCAGAGTTCCGCATTCCGGCGCAGAGCAAGAGCGACCTTCCGATACTGATTCTCTCGGGCATGAACTTCGGCGAGGACATAGAACGCGGACTTGCGTTAGGCGCCAACCAGTTCATCACGAAGCCTATCGTGATGACACAGCTCTATAGCATCATCGTAGAGGAGCTTACGAAGAAGATAGAAGCAACGAAGTAGCTTGACGTGAAGTTAAAGTAGCAGCTTGATTTATCTATTATATATACGAAGCGGGGGACAATTTGCGTAAGCGAATTGTCCCCCATACTTTTGTAGAAGAATTTATTTGCGCAGAGCCATGTCGCCACCAAGGCGTGAGGCTCTGCTTTTTTTATTATTGGCTATGTAACTTAAGCTATCTGTTGAGTCGGTTTAGAACGTGATGTTCACACCGGCTGCAAAGGCGCTGTTGTTGCGGGTGTAGTCGGAGTTGTATGTAACGGTCTTGCCCGGCGCGAGAGTTACCTCCTCAGAAGTCTTCACGTGGTTGTAGAATGTGTGGAAGTAAGCCACGGAGAAGTCGAGCTTCTTTGTGATGTGGTAAACGCCGCCCAAGCCAACAGAGTTGGAGCCAACAACGAACGACTTGTCGTCCATGTACTCGTCTGTAAGACCGTAGTTGGTGTTCTGCCAACCGGTGCTGACCGTAATCTTCTTTGTCACGTCGTACTCAACGCCGGCGTTGAACTCGAGTGTACCGCGCTTCTTGAGCAGCTTGTTGCGGTTGTTGTAAGAAGTGGCGTTATAGTCGTCGAACCAGTGGAAGCCCACGTTGATGTGCAGCTCGTCGATAGGGCTGTAGCCCACGCCCACGGTGAGCAGCGACGGGATGTCACCAGCAATCTTCTTGCCGTCGGCGTACTCGCCGATAGCCTTGTTGATCTTCGAGTCGAACTGCTGCTTCAGACCAGCTGTTGTTTTCACGACCTTCTTGTCTGCAAGAATAGCTGAAGAAGTCTGCATAGCTTGCTCCTGCGACATACCTTTATCATGTATAAACGTATAAATCATCTGGTTCTTCAGGTTGTCGTCGAGGTTACCGATAGACGGCAGCTTGTTCACCGACTTGTTCTTCAGACGCATACGAGTCTTGAACTCGTACTTAGCCGAGAAGTTCCAGCGTCCGGTCTTATAGTCGACAGCCAACATTGGTGTGAAGCCGATGCCGCTCTGGTCGCAGCTCAGCTCGATGTTAGCCGAGTTCTCCTTCGACGGGTCGAGCACCTGGTAGAGCGGCATATTGCCCACCTTGATGTCCTCAACATATCCGTAGTAGTTGCAGGTAGCGTAGATGCCGCGCAAGCCGGCGTAAACGCTGAAGTTATCGTTCACCTTGTAAGCTGCACCAGCCGAAAGACCGAAGTAGTACTGACGACCATGCATGTAGCTGTTGAAGCTGTACGAGCCCTTCTTGCCGAAAGCCTTGTCGGAGGTGAACATCTCTGCGCCGAGTGCGTTGTCGATTGCTCGAGCCAGTCCGATTGCGCCCATAGCAGTCTCGCTCACGATCTTCTCGAACGAGCCGAGTCCGTTGTCGAACGTACACTTACCGCCGCCGCCAGTCAGTGCGAAATTGCCCTGCAGCGACCATCTGCCCTTGTTATAAGCATACTGGAAAGAAGGAATAACCGGCGCGACAGCCTTTCCCTTGAAGTCGCGTGGAGTAGTAGGATTGTTCACGTTGTTTGTGAACAGCTTGTAGTCGTTATTGATTGTACGTGTCTGCCAAGCAGCCTGCCAGTTGATAGCGAGGTGGCTTCCTTCGCCCATAAATACAACACCAGCCGGGTTATAATACACACCATCAATACCAATAGAAGCCTCGCGGCTCATCATACGATTGAATGCGACGTGCTGGTTGGTGTTAGTTAGAAGACCGCCCGCAAAAGTCGCGCTGCTTGAGGCAATCGCTGCTGTCAAGCATACTGTTTTAAACTTGTTTATCATAATTACCTTGAATAATTGGTTGCAAAGTTAGCTGAATTGTTCTAAACTTCGGCTATATCATGGTTTATTTTAATAACTATTAACGCTTAGAGGCTCAACTTTGCGTGTGTGTACATTATGCTTTTGTCACCGTTCGCGTTCGCCGTCCGATCGGATTGCGTTCGGTGTCCGATCAGATTGCGTCCGCCGTCCAATCGGATTGCGTTCGGTGCACGATGAAAAGAGTAGGGGGTGAGCCTCATAGTAGCGGAGGTCTCCGGCCTCCGCAGCACCAAGTCAGATAGTATTTCCCTGCACCAAGTCAGATAGTATTTCCCTGCACCAAGTCAGATAGTATCTATCTACCCCAAGTCTGATAGTATTCCGGAATAAACAGCTTGATGCTGCGGAGGCTGGAGACCTCCGCTACTAGATGTCCAAAACGATAAAAAACGTTTAAATGCGTGCGGCTATAGCCTCAGTCTTGAAAAAAAAGAGTAACTTTGCAGCATAGTACTATTTATACGTATATATTCATTAACAGCAAATTAAGATCAAGACCAATTCCTTGCGACGCGTGGATGCGCCGTCGGGAGTGTCACCCCTTTTGTTTAAACAGAAAGAAATATGCACAAAGCAGGATTTGTAAACATAGTGGGCAATCCTAATGTGGGCAAGTCGACGCTGATGAACCAGCTTGTCGGCGAGCGCATCAGCATTGCCACGTTCAAGGCGCAGACCACGCGCCACCGCATCATGGGCATCGTCAATGAGGAAGACGCGCAGATCGTATTCTCTGACACGCCCGGCGTACTCAAACCAAACTATAAGCTCCAGGAGTCGATGCTCGCATTCTCGGAGTCGGCGTTGCAGGATGCCGACGTGCTGCTCTACGTCACCGACGTCGTGGAGAACCCCGAGAAGAACCAGGACTTCCTCGACAAGGTGAAGCGCATGACAATACCCGTGCTGCTGCTCATCAACAAGATTGACCAGAGCGACCAGAAGACGCTCGGCGACACCGTTGAGCGCTGGCACTCGCTGCTGCCTAATGCCGAGATTCTCCCCATCTCGGCTAAGAACAAGTTCGGCGTTGACATGCTCATGCGCCGCATCAAGGAACTGCTGCCCGACTCGCCGCCGTTCTTCGACAAGGACCAGCTCACCGACAAGCCCGCACGCTTCTTCGTCTCGGAGATTATCCGCGAGAAGATTCTGCTCTACTACGACAAGGAGATTCCGTACTCGGTAGAGGTGAAGGTGGAGTCGTTCAAGGAGACCGACAAGCACATCGACATACACGCCGTGATATACGTGGAGCGCGACTCGCAGAAGGGCATCATCATCGGACACCAGGGCGTGGCGCTGAAGAAGATGTCGACCGAGGCACGCAAGTCGCTCGAGAAGTTCTTCGGCAAGAGCGTATACCTCCACACCTTCGTGAAAGTGGACAAGGACTGGCGCAGCTCGCAGCGCGAACTCGACAACTTCGGATATAACCCGGAGTAAACTCCCCTGAATAGCAAAGAGGGGATACTCTCGTCAGACTGGCGAGGGCCGGAGTAGGGTCAGCTTCGGAAAATCGTTAACAAGGATGCAGAGACCACATCCTACAAGCCTCCGTGAGATGCGGAGGAAAGAATGACTAAAAGAATATGGCAAATTTAGTGGCAATAGTGGGACGCCCGAACGTGGGCAAGTCTACACTGTTCAACCGCCTGACCAAGACACGTCAGGCTATCGTTAGCGACACCGCAGGCACCACACGCGACCGCCAGTACGGCAAGTGCGAGTGGAACGGACGCGAGTTTTCTGTAGTAGACACCGGCGGATGGGTCGTGAATAGCGACGACATCTTCGAGGATGCCATCCGCAAGCAGGTTATCGTGGCAACCGAGGAGGCCGACGTGGTGCTCTTCGTCGTTGACGTGCAGACCGGACTCACCGACTGGGACCAGGACGTGGCTACAATCCTCCGCCGCACCAAGCTCCCCGTGATTCTCGTGGCTAACAAGACCGACAACAACGACCAGATATACGACGCGGCTGAGTTCTACGCACTCGGACTCGGCGAGCCGCAGTGCATCTCGTCGGCAACCGGCAGCGGCACGGGCGACCTGCTCGACCTCGTGCTCACAAAGCTCAAACCCGAAGTGAAGGAAGACGTAGAGGACGGCATACCACGCTTCGCCGTAGTAGGACGCCCGAACGCCGGCAAGAGCTCTATCATCAACGCCTTCATCGGCGAAGACCGCAACATCGTGACCGAGATAGCCGGCACCACACGCGACTCTATCTACACACGCTACGACAAGTTCGGCTTCGACTTCTACCTCGTAGATACAGCCGGCATCCGCCGCAAGAACAAGGTGTCGGAAGACCTGGAGTTCTACTCGGTGATGCGCTCCATCCGCGCTATCGAGAACTCCGACGTCTGCATCCTCATGCTCGACGCAACACGCGGCATCGAGGCGCAGGACATGAACATCTTCCAGCTCATACAGCGCAACAACAAGTCGCTCGTAGTGGTTGTCAACAAGTGGGACCTCGTGGAGAACAAGGACCAGGCAGTCATCAAGACCTTCGAGAACGCCATCCGTCAGCGCATGGCTCCGTTCGTCGACTTCCCAATCATCTTCGCCTCGGCGCTCACCAAGCAGCGCATCTTCAAGGTGCTCGAGACAGCCAAGGAGGTGTACCTCAACCGCAAGGCACACGTGGGCACATCGAAGCTCAACGAGGTGATGCTACCGCTCATCGAGGCTTACCCGCCACCATCAACAAAGGGCAAGTACATCAAGATAAAGTACTGCACGCAGCTGCCTAACACGCAGATTCCGTCGTTCGTGTTCTACGCCAACCTGCCGCAGTATATCAAGGAGCCGTACCGCCGCTTCCTCGAGAACAAGATTCGCGAAAACTGGTCGATGCACGGCTGCCCGATAAACATCTTCATCCGACAGAAGTAACTTAAGGGGGTGCAGTTGTCTCAACTGCACCAACCTATTTGCACCAATCTATTTGCACCAATAGCTCGGTTGGTGCACTTGAGACAAGTGCACCCCCTATCTGCACCAATCTAACTGGTTGGTGCACTTGAGACAAGTGCACCCCCTATTTGCACCCATCTAATTGGTTGGTGCACTTGAGACAAGTGCACCCCCTATTTGCACCAATCTATGCGACACATTATATATTTAATAACAACCTTGTGCTGTCTGGCCCTCGTCTCCTGCGGCAAGCAGTCTGCTGCCGTCAGCCCCGACGAGATGGCGTCGCGTGCCGCCAAGGTCTACTACGACTATCTGCTTCACGGCAACTGCGCGGCATACGTCGACGGCTTCTACCGCCCCGACAGCATACCCGAGAGCTACCGCGAGCAGCTCATCGTGAGCGCAAAGCAGTACGTAGGGCAGATGAAGACCGACCACCAAGGACTCGTGAGCGTTGAGGCTGCCGGCGCACGCACCGACACCGCGAAGCACGTGGGCGAGGCGTACCTCATGCTCGGATTCGGCGACAAGACTAAAGAGCAGATTGTTGTGCCGCTCGTGCTGCACAACGGCAACTGGATGCTAAGATAATGATATTAACATATACGAAAATAGCGGAGAGTGCAGACTCTCCGCTATTTTCGTATATGTATAAACCACTTGCGTGTGGGGGATAAACAAAAAAAGAGCCATGTTGCATCAACTGCGACATGGCTTTTCAATTAATAGTAAAGTGATGACTATCAGTTTTTCTTATTCTTTGAGAAGGTAATTATTAGGTGATTGTTTAAAAGGTACTTATCTGCTTGCTTCGTCCTGTAAAAGAACCGCTCGCAGACGGTTTGTGTCTTATGGTTTTGGTAGGTTGTTATGTACTGATGATAATTTTCGTGTGCAAAGATAGTTTTATTTTCCAATATGGCAAAATTATCTGGCACTTTTATTTCAATTTAAGCGATATTTGTTAAATTTCGCTATTATTCTGTCATTTTTCTTTTTTTTACAGGAAATATTGAGCCAAATCAATATGTTATTAAAATAATTATCCGTACTTTTGTATTACACCCGAAAATAGTTGAAATCCAATCACCACCTCATCACCTCACCATAACAAATCTCACCACCTCACCATCTCACCATCTCACCATCTCACCATAACAACACCATCTATGTCTACAATATCTCCATTTGCGCGTCCGCTCTACGTGATGCTCAAACCTGTAGGCGCAGCCTGCAACCTGCGCTGTGAATACTGCTACTATCTTGAGAAGTCGAACATCTACCGCGATGCGCAGAAGCGCGTGCTCTCGGAGGAGATGCTCGAGCAGTTCACCAAGGAATACATCGAGGCGCAGACCTCGCCCGACATCCTCTTCACATGGCACGGCGGCGAACCGCTCATGCGTCCACTCTCGTTCTACAGGAAGGCTGTGGAGCTACAGCGTAAGTACGGCGTGGGCAGACGCATATCCAACTCGATACAGACCAACGGCACGCTGCTCAACGACGAGTGGTGCCGCTTCCTGCGCGAGAACAACTGGCTCGTCGGAATATCCATCGACGGACCGCAGGAGTTTCACGACGAGTTCCGCCGCACCGCCTCGGGCGCACAGACATGGCAGAAGGTGATGCATGGCATACGCCTGCTGAAGAAGCACGGCGTGGAGTGGAACGCGATGGCGGTGGTGAACGACTTCAACGCCGACTATCCGCTCGACTTCTACCGCTTCTTCAAGGAGAACGGATGCCAGTTCCTGCAGTTCACGCCTATCGTGGAGCGCACGGTGAAGCACGCCGACGGACGCCATCTCGCCACGATCACCGACCCGGCAGACGCGCCGCTTTCCGACATGAGCGTCACGCCGGAACAGTGGGGACGCTTCCTCTGCGCCATCTTCGACGAGTGGGTGCGCCACGACGTGGGCAAGATATATGTGGAGCTGTTCGACTGTATGCTTGCTAACTGGGTGGGCGTGACGCCCGGCATCTGCATGTACGCCAAGGAGTGCGGACACGCCGGCGTGATGGAGTTCAACGGCGACGTCTACTCCTGCGACCACTTCGTGTTCCCAGAATACCGACTGGGCAACATACGCCAGAAAACCATCACCGAGATGCTCTACGGCGAGCAGCAGCAGCGCTTCAGCGAGCTGAAACACAAGTCGCTGCCGCAGGAGTGCAAGGAATGTCGCTGGGAGTTCGCCTGCCACGGCGAGTGTCCGAAGAACCGTTTCATAACAGACCGTTATGGCAACCCCGGCAAGAACTATCTCTGTCGCGGCTACCAGCAGTTCTTCGAGCACGTAGCGCCCTACATGGAGTACATGAAGAACGAATACCTCAACCAGCGTCCGCCTGCGAACGTTATGGATAGGATAGACGAGATAGCAAAAAAGTAGCGGAGGTCTCCGGCCTCCGCAGCAAGCAATAATACTGAATAAACAAATGTATTATCAACTGCTGCGGAGGCCGGAGACCTCCGCTACTAATATAATTGTGTAGTTAGAGCTGCTTGAGCTTGTTCATCTCCACCTCCTTCACACGCTTGAAGAGGTCGGAAGCGAAGACGAGGTCGTTGAGTTTCTCGTTCGTGGCGCCCATCACGTCATCCTTCGTGCCCTGCCACTCGTTGTTGCCCTGGTAGATGAAGAGAATGTTCTCGCCGATGCCCATCACCGAGTTCATGTCGTGCGTGTTGATGATGGTCGTGATGTTATACTCCTTCGTGATAGACGAGAGCAGCTGGTCGATAACGAGCGACGTGTGCGGGTCAAGACCCGAGTTAGGCTCGTCGCAGAACAGATACTTCGGGTTGAGCACGATGGCGCGCGCTATAGCCACACGCTTCTGCATACCGCCCGAGATCTCGCCCGGATACTTCAGCTGTGCGTCGCCAAGATTCACGCGGTCGAGACACTCCTGGGCGCGGCGCACACGCTCGCGGTAGTTCATTGAAGAGAACATGTCGAGTGGGAACATCACGTTCTCCAGCACGTTGAGCGAGTCGAAGAGCGCAGCGCTTTGGAATATCATGCCCATTTCGCGGCGCATATGCACCTTCTCCTGCTTTGTCATAGCCACGAAGTTGCGTCCGTCGTAGAGCACCTCGCCGCTTGTAGGCGTGAGCAGTCCCACGAGGTTTTTCATCAGCACGGTCTTTCCCGAACCGCTCTGTCCGATGATGAGGTTTGTCTTGCCGTCCTCGAAGACGGCGTTGATGTCTTTCAGCACTTCCTTGTCGCCGAATGACTTATATAAGTGTTTTACTTCTATCATAAGATGTTGAGATGTTGAGATGTTGAGGTGTTGAGATTTGTTGTTGAGGTGGTAATGTCACCACATCACCATCTCACCACAACAACTTCATTTTGCTTAGCTGAGCAGCTGGGTGAGGAATACGTCCGAGAACAATATCAATACACTTGAGCAGACCACAGCGTCGGTACTCGCTTTGCCTACTTCCACCGATCCGCCTTCGACTGTGTAGCCGAAGAAGCTCGAAACGCTCGAGATGATGAACGCGAAGACAAGACTCTTGATGATACTCATCCACATGAACCACGCATTGAACGAGTGCTGCAGGCCCAGCGTCAGGTCTTCGGGCGAAAGGATGTGTCCGATGTACGCTGTGCCGTAGGCGCCGAGAATACCCGTGGCTGAAGAGAAGATGACGAGGAACGGCATCAGCGTCACCAGTCCCAGTATCTTCGGCAGGATGAGATAGTTGGCGGAGTTGACGCCCATTATCTCCAATGCGTCAATCTGCTGCGTCACGCGCATCGTGCCCAGCTCCGAGGCGATGTTGGAGCCCACCTTGCCGGCAAGAATAAGACACATGATGCTCGAAGAGAACTCCAAGAGCAGAATCTCGCGCGTGGTGTAGCCCGACACCCATCGAGGCATCCACGGACTCTGGATGTTCAGCTTCATCTGGATGCAGATTACGGCACCGATGAAGAACGAGATGAGCAGCACGATGCCTATGGAGTTGACGCCGAGCGCAGACATCTCCTTTATGTACTGCTTCAGAAACATGCGCATACGCTCAGGTCGCGCGAAGGAATGGCCCATCAGCATGATGTAGCGCCCCAGTGTATTTAAGTATTTTAATATCAACATAGTTGCGTTCGCTTTATATAATATTGTATTAACGATGCAAAAGTAGCAATAAAAAGATAAAAACTCGGCATTGTGCATAAGTTTTTATGTTTTATTTGTGGGTTTTCTATCAATTTGCACTACCTTTGTAGAGTAAATAATAACAAGAACATGAGTGAAATCGACATAAAGAATGGTCAGGCGGCAGAAGCTGCTGCAGAGGACAAGTCCCACTGCATGGTGCTGCGCACCGAAGGACTGGTGAAACGATACGGCAAGCGTACCGTTGTCAACGACGTGTCTATCAACGTGAAGCAGGGCGAAATCGTAGGTCTGCTCGGACCGAACGGCGCCGGCAAGACAACGTCGTTCTACATGACCACCGGACTCATTGTGCCCAACGACGGCCACATCTATCTCGACGACAAGGAGATAACCGACTATCCTGTCTACAAGCGAGCACGCGCCGGCATCGGCTATCTGCCGCAGGAGGCAAGCGTGTTCCGCAAGCTGAGCGTGGAGGACAACATCATGGCGGTGCTCGAGATGACAAAGCTCACGCACCATCAGCAGCTTGAGAAACTCGAAGCGCTCATTGCCGACTTCAACCTCGGAAAGGTGCGCAAGAACATGGGCGACCAACTCTCCGGCGGCGAGCGCCGACGCACCGAGATCGCTCGCTGTCTCGCCATCGACCCGAAGTTCATCATGCTCGACGAGCCTTTCGCCGGCGTCGACCCTATCGCCGTTGAGGAGATACAGCACGTGGTGTGGCGACTGAAGTACCGCAACATCGGTATTCTCATCACCGACCATAACGTGCAGGAGACGCTAACCATCACCGACCGCGCATACCTGCTCTTCGAAGGACGCATCCTCTTTCAGGGCAACCCCGAGGAACTGGCGCAGAACCGCATCGTGCGCGAGAAGTATCTCGGTTCGCAGTTCGAACTGAAGAAGAAAGACTTCCAGCTCGTGGACGAACAGAAACGTAAGCGCGACCGCGACCGCGAACTGCAAGGATAAGCAGCAGGCTTGGCGATTCACGCTACACGCATTTTTAATAGTAAATAGACAAGAACTTTAAGGCATAACCAATAGACATGAAGATATTATTCGTTTCTGATATTCACGGTTGTCTGCCAACGCTGCAGCAAGTGCTCAGCTTCTACGACCGCGAACACTACGACATGCTCTGCATTCTGGGCGACATACTCAACTACGGACCGCGCAACCGCATTCCCGAAGGCATCGACCCGAAAGGCATCGTCGAACTGCTTAACGCTCGCAAGCACAACATCGTAGCCGTGCGCGGCAATTGCGACGCAGAGGTAGACCAGATGCTGCTCCAGTTCCCGATAATGGCAGACTACGCCCTCGTCGTGGACGGCACACAGCGCTTCTTCCTTACACACGGACACGTATACAACGAGCAGAACCGCCCAACGCTGAAGCACGACATATTCATCTACGGACACACCCATCTCTGGAAGCTCGAAGAGACGGAGCAGGGCGACGTGGTGTGCAATCTCGGCTCTATCACCTTCCCCAAAGGCGGCAACGAACCCACTTTCGCCACCTACGACGACGGCGTGATGTGCGTGCGCAGAATGGACGGAACCGTGCTGCGGGAGCTTGTTAAAAAAACAAATTTTTGACCTTTATATTCTCTATTTACATTATTAATGTGTAATTTTGCACTTCCGTGGAGTGCAGCGAATATAAAGACTACAAGCTGAAGCTGCAAAAGCTATAGGCTGAAACGGCAATACGCACTTCGTCAAATCGAATATAATAAGTAAAAACAATAAATACAAAAAACAGAAAAATGAACATTTCATTTGAAAATCCCGACAAAGTGAATGGTCTGTTGACTATCACAGTCGAAGAGTCAGATTTCCAGGACTCTGTCGAGAAGACACTTAAGGACTACCGCAAGAAGGCTAACATCCCTGGCTTCCGCCCGGGTCAGGCTCCTATGGGTCTCATCAAGCGCCAGTTCGGTGCATCTGTACGCTACGACGCTGTTAACAAGTTCGTAGGCGAGCAGCTCTACAAATACATCAAGGACAACAATATCCAGATGCTCGGCGAGCCTCTGCCTTCTGACAAGCAGGAGACTCCGGCTGACATCGAGAAGCCGGCTCCTTACACATTCGTATTCGACATCGCTGTTGCTCCGGAGTTCACAATCAACCTCGACGGTCGCAACAAGATCGACTACTACACAATCAAGGCTGACGAGAAGCTCATCAACGAGCAGGTAGACATGTACGCAAGTCGTGCAGGTAGCTACTCAAAGGTTGAGGAGTACGACGGCGAGAAGAACGATATGCTCAAGGGCGACCTGCGCGAGCTCGACGCTGAGGGCAACACAAAGGAAGGCGGCATCACCGTTGAGGCTGCTGTGCTCATGCCTTCATACATCAAGGTTGACGAGCAGAAGAACCTCTTCAAGGGTGCTAAGCTCGGCGACATCATCACATTCAACCCGCGTAAGGCTTATCCGGAAGGCGAAGCAGAGATCTCTGCTCTCCTCAAGATCGACCGCGAGGTAGCTAAGGAGCTCGAGTCAGACTTCAGCTATCAGATCACAGAGATCAGCCGCTACAACAAGGCAGAGATCAACCAGGACCTCTTCGACCAGGTATTCGGCAAGGACGAGGTTAAGAGCGAGGAAGAGTTCCGCAACAAGATCGCTGAGTCTCTCAAGCCGCAGCTCGAGACCAACTCTAACTTCAAGTTCCTCCTCGACGTTCGCGAGTACTGCGAGAAGAAGGTAGGCGAGCTCACATGGCCTGACGCACTCCTCAAGCGCGTTATGCTCCTGAACAACAAGGACAAGGGCGAGGAGTTCGTAGAGAAGAACTACGCTGAGAGCATCAAGCAGCTCGAGTGGCACCTCATCAAGGAGCAGCTCGTTAAGGCCGCTGAGGTGAAGGTAGAGGACGCTGACATCCGCGAGGCTGCTAAGGAGATGGCTCGCATGCAGTTCGCTCAGTACGGCATGACAAGCATTCCTGAGGAGTACATCGAGAACTACGCTAACGAGCTTCTCAAGAAGCGCGAGGCTGTAGACAACTTCGTAGAGCGTGCTATCGACGTGAAGCTTGCTGCTGCACTCAAGAACACCGTAACTCTCAACGAGAAGGAAATCACTCTCGACGAGTTCAACGAAATGATGAAGTAATAAGTCTATTTGATAGATATAAAAAATCCCTTGCAGAGCAATCTGCAAGGGATTTTTTTAATTAGTAATTATTAATTATTAATTATTAATTGGCTGGTAGATGGCTGGTAGATAGAGCCTATCTATCAGCTATCTATCAGCCTTTAACTCTCTACTCAACAACGCGTTACACGCCTGCTGGCAGATATGGTACATTTTTTCGCGTTGATAGAGTTTTTACATATCCTCTTCTCAACTAAAGATTCTCTTTACTCGTTCTCCGGAGCCTTGTCGATAAGGTCCATGAACTGGTCGAGCTTCGGAGTGATGATAATCTGAGTGCGGCGGTTGCGCTGCTTGCCTACCTCGGTAGAGTTGGTTGTAACGGGGTTGTACTCACCGCGTCCGCCAGCTGTGAGGCGCTTCGGGTCTACGCCGTACTTGTTCTGCAGAGCCTGCACCACGCTCGATGCACGCAAGCAAGAGAGGTCCCAGTTGTTGCGGATGTTCTTCATCGTAGCCGCACTTGTGTTCACCGGCACATTGTCGGTGTTACCCTCGATGAGTACCTCGTAGTCCTTGTAGTCGGTGATGATCTTCGCAATCTTGCTCAGAGTCTCCGCAGCGCGGTCGTTGATTTCGTACGAACCGCTCTTGTAGAGCATGTTGTCGGCAAGCGAGATGTACACGACACCCTTGAGCACCTGCACGTCTACCTCCTTCATCTCCTCCTTAGAGAGCGAGCGTGTGAGGTTGTTGGTGAGCACCATGTTGAGCGAGTCTGACTTCGACTTCACCTCAACCAAGTGGCGGATGTACTGGTTCGACTCGTTGATCTGGTCAACAAGCTTAGAGATATTTACGTTGTTATCGCCAGCGTTGGTCAAACTCTTGTCGAGCGAAGCCTGCAGCGCAGCATAGTCCTGCTTCTGCTGCTTGAGAAGTTCCTTTGAAGCGTTGAGCTGTTCCTCGAGAGCTGCCACGCGAGCCTTCGATGCAGCGAGGTCTTCCTTAGCTGTCTGATAGTTGCCGGTGAGTTCTCTGTTTTCGTTCTGGCAGTTTACAAGATCCTTCTTTGATGCGCAGCTTGAGAAAGCGAGCAAGCCTGCGAACATCGCGATTGTCAATACGTTTCTTTTCTTCATATTCTAAATGTTTTTTTATTGTTTTCAAAGTAGCATTTCGGTGCAAAGTTAGCATTTAAACTTCATATCTACTACATATAAGATGTTTATATAACTAAAATGTAAAGCCGGTTTAATGTAATTTAACTGTATATGATTGTCGTAGCATGGTGTAAAATGCTATTTTTTTGTTCTTTTTATAGGGTTATTTCATTTAAAATGCTTTATTTTGCAAATAGTAATGTGTATAACGCATTCTTTATGTGATACGACTAATCAAAACTAAAAACAAAACATACATCGAATGAAGAACTTGAAGTATATGGCTGTGGCGGCATTGCTGGCGTGCGGAGCGCTCAATGCCTCGGCGAAAGACAACGTAGAGTACGTAGACCCGTTCATCGGAACGACTAACTTCAGCATCTGCAACCCGGGCGCTATCCGTCCGCACGGACTGATGTCGGTGGTGCCGTTCAACGTAATGGGATCTGACCTCAACGTGCAGGACAAGGACAAGCGCTGGTGGTCGGCGTGCTATGAGTACAACAACAAATACTTCACCGGTTTTGCGCACGTGACGCTCAGCGGTGTGGGCTGCCCCGAGATGGGCACTCTGCTCACCATGCCTACATCGGGCGAGCTTTGCGTCGACTACCGCAGCTACGGCTCCGAATACAAGAACGAGACGGCGCGTCCGGGCTATTACAGCACCATGCTTACAAAGTACGGCATCAAGTGCGAGGTGGCGTCTACGATGCGCTCGTCTATTGAGCGCTACACCTTCCCGAAGGGCAAGGGCAACCTGCTTTTCAACCTTGGCAACGGTCTTACCAACGAGATTGGCGCTTCGCTGCGCCGCGTCAGCGACACCGAGTTCGAGGGCACACGCCTTTTAGGCACGTTCTGCTACAACCCGCAGGCGGTGTTCCCAATGTACTTCGTCGTTCGTGTGAGCAAGAAGCCCGCTGCTTATGGCATGTGGAAGAAGCAGCCAGCTTTCGGTAACGCTCAGGCTCAGTGGGACTCCGACCAGGGTAAGTACAAGCTCTATCCGGGCTACGGTCGTGACATGGCTGGCAACGATATAGGCTATTATATGTCGTACGATTGTGCCGAGGGCGAGCAGGTGGAAGTGCAGGTAGGCGTGTCGTTCGTGTCTATCGACAACGCTCGCGAGAACCTCAACGCCGAGCAGAACGGCTTCGAGTTTGAGAAGGTTGTGAAAGAGGGTCACGACGAGTGGGCTCGCACGCTTGACCGCATCACCGTAGAGGGCGGCACCGAGGACCAGCGCCGTGTGTTCTACACCGCTCTTTACCACACACAGATTCACCCGACCGTGCTGCAGGACGTAAACGGTGAGTATCCGAAGATGGAAAGCAACGAGAACGGCAAGACCGCAGGCAACCGCTACACAGTATTTTCGCTGTGGGACACATATCGCAACCTCTCGCAGCTCGAGACATTGCTCTATCCCGACAAGCAGGTGGACATGATCAACTCGATGATTGACATGTACCGCGAGTGGGGTTGGATGCCGAAGTGGGAGTTGTTCTCTCGCGAGACATGGACAATGGAGGGCGACCCTGCCATTCCGTACATCACCGACGCTTACATGCGCGGTCTGCGCGGCTTCGACATCAACGAGGCTTACAAGGCGTTCCGCACATCGGCTACTACCGAGGGCAAGAACAATCGTATGCGTCCCGATATCGACCCGTACATAGAGCGTGGCTACGTGCCGATGGGCTACTACGCTGCCGATATGTCGGGCGATAACTCCGTGTCGCACGCATTGGAGTATTACCTCGCCGACAACGCGCTCTCTATACTTGCTGGCGAACTCGGACACAAGACTGACGCCAAGCTGTTCCGCCAGCGTGCGCTCGGCTACAAGCACTACTACTCAAAGGAGAGCGGCACGCTGCGCCCGATAACTATGGACGGCAAGTTCCTCTCACCGTTCAACCCCGAGGACGGCTACGACTTCACCAATGCGCCGGGCTTCCACGAGGGTTCGGCATGGAACTACACGTTCTACGCTCCGTACGACGTGCTGGGCATGGCTAAGCTCATGGGCGGACAGCGCAAGTTCTGCGACAAGCTGCAGATGGTGTTCGACAAGGGACTCTACGACCCTGCCAACGAGCCTGACATCGCCTACCCGTACCTCTTCTCCTACTTCAAGGGCGACGAGTGGCGCACGCAGAAGACCGTCAGCGAACTGCTCGCAAAGTATTACACAGCGCGTCCGGACGGCATCCCCGGCAACGAAGACACCGGCACGATGTCGGCCTGGGCTATCTTCTCGATGATGGGTCTCTATCCCGACACCCCTGGCGATCCTTCATACACGCTCACCACTCCGGTGTTCGACAAGGTGACGCTGCATCTCGATCCGAAGTTCTATCCGCAGGGCGACATCACCATCGAGACCGACCGCACATCTCCGTCGCAGCTCTACATCAAGAGCATGACGCTCGGCGGCAAGAAGCTCAACGGCTACCGCATCTCGCACAAGCAGCTCGTGGAAGGCAAGACGCTGCGCATGAGTCTGAAGTAATAGCACCTCAGAAAGAAACGCATAACAGTATAAACTTAATAGGGCGTGCTGGAAGTAGTAACACTTCCAGCACGCCCTTTTGCTGTTCAATAGCAGTTGTTTAATTCCCTGCAACTATTTTCGTTGTCTGTCCACCTATTTTTAATATGTATATACCATTGGTAGGTAATATTATGTTGGCGGCTCCTCTTTCTACGACCAACTCTTTGACAAGTTTGCCATCTGCTGAAAACAGTTCCACTCTTTCCGGCTTACCTATATTGGTTACAGTAACGTTCTTTCCGCTTACAGATGTTTTCAATCCGCCAGTAGCCACGTTCTCAACACTTGTCGTATTGTTAGAATAAATCACTTCGCCATTGTAAGATACTTCCATCAATATTCTTCCAATTCCGTCAACTCCACAACCATTGTTCCATAGCAGACCTAAGTCTGACGACAGCCCTTTGTACCAGACAAAAGTTCCACAGTCGATACCTTCCAAACTTTCTTGCACGAGCATTTTGTCGAATCCACTGTTTTCGTCTTTCTGTACGTCCAGACATGTGATGTGCGATTCTTTCAAATTGGGATAGTTATCGATGTTCCATGCGCTGTATACCTCGCAACTTTCACCTACTTTTAGTCCGAAATCGTACATCAGATACCATGTGTCTTTTGCTGCGTTAGCTGGCTTAAAGTACACTTTATCGCCATCGGTACGTATGTAGGCATATAATTGGAGCTCAGGTTTGGCTTCTTCATAATAGAATAGTTTCAAGGCTTGGTGCCCGTCAACTGTTTCCGTACCATTTAACTTGGCATACGTGTTGTTGTATACTGTATTGTCTGCCGATTGAGTTCCACACAATCTCGTTTTCCATGTCGTACCGTCCTTGAAATATGTTTGGGCGGTAGCAAGCATTGGCATTATTGTAAATGCAATCAGTGCAAAAATGTTACGCATAAGCATTTGTTTCATGTGTTAAATGTTTAAATGTTAATAATAGGTTCGGCTATGTTGCAAAAATATAAATAATAAGTGTAATAAGCAATTATCTATTGTCGTTTTCGTTGATTTGTCAAATTTTTTATCTATTTTTGCGGAAAATGTTAGTAATAAAATTGCTATCACGCTTTTAATAATATTAAAAAACATTGTATTATGAAAATCCGCCATCTTAAAGTGTCAGCTGTGCTTCTCGCAGCTACGTTATTGACAAGTTCGTGTGTTGGTTCGTTCAGTCTGTTCAACAAGCTTGCTGGTTGGAACAAGGATGCAACCGGCAATAAGTTCCTCAATGAGCTTATCTTTATCCTCATTTCGCCGGCATACGCAGTGTGTACTGTGGCTGACGTACTCGTGCTCAACACCATCGAGTTCTGGACCGGCAGCAATCCGGTTGCACAGCGCGTAGGCACAACGCAGGAGATTACGGGCAAGGACGGCAAGCTCTACGCCGTGACCACTCTGCGCAACGGCTACAAGATCAAGTCGCCTGATGGTGAGGTCATAAAGTTCAAGTACGACAAGAAGACCAATTCTTGGAGCAAGGAGGAGAAGGGCAAGATTGAAGAGCTCTTCCGCATCAACGAGGACGGCACTATCCAGGCGCATCTGCAGGACGGACGTTCTATCACCGTTACACCCGACGCTGCTGGTCTCTACGAGGTTCGCATGGCTGCAGCCGGCGCTTGCTTCTGGGCGCAGCGATAATAGTGTTTTATAAAAAATATTTACTATTTAAACCATTTCTATGAATATGCTGCTGACTGTTTCAAATTGCGCGATGGAGAGTTGTAATACCATTTCTTCTGTGCTCGTTGTGTTTGTCCTTTTACTGGCGCTTTTGTTCATTGTTGACTTCAAGGCGAAGCGTGCGTTAGCGAAAGGCAAGTCGGAGGATAGTGAGGGCGCAAAGCCTTCGAGCGTTACAAAGTTCATGAACGGTGTCGACTTCTTTCTGGCATTGTCGTTCTTAACTGTTGCCGTGAACCACTTCCACGTGTCTGTTTACACGCTGGTAGCCATGGCTATAGACTTCGTTTTAGGCGTATATACATTGTATCTGTGCCTTACGTTGCGCCAGAAGCTACTCACGCTCAGCGTTATCGTGAAGTTAGCGATACTCGTGTTGATTTACGTCTCGTATAAGTAGCCGCTGAACATATACAGAAAAACGACATATCTTAGGGCTTTCTCCCTGAGATATGTCGTTTTTTTGTTGCTTATTGCTGTAAGTCATGCTTCAGCAGATACTTCTTTCCGCCTTATACCACGCCTCGTAGCGCTCCTGCATCGTGCGCACCGAGAAGCGTTCTTTGGCGAAAGCGTAGGCTTGCTGTGTGAGTGCGTCGCGGTCGGCGGTGGGGAGCAGGTTGAAGATGCGGCGGTAGTCGTCGATATTGTTGCCATGCGCAAGCAAAGACCAGTCGGCGGGGAGCGTGTCGGCGAGTCCTGGACACGCATTGGCTATCACGGGCAGGCGGTTGAGGCTTGCTTCCATAGACAACATGCTGAGACCCTCGAACTCCGACGGCATGAACAGATAGTCGAACGACTGCATGTAGCCGGCGAGTCCGAATATCGGGGGCACGAGCTCGGCGTTGAGGGGTTTTCCTGATGATGCTATGTCCGCGAGGGTCTGCTCTACGAGCGTGCGCTGCGAACCGTCGCCGGCTATGGTAAAGAAGAAACGTGCGTCGCCAGCAAGCATCTTCAGCACCTTGCAGAGTACGACAACGCCCTTCTGAGGCTCAAGGCGACCGGCGAACAAGATGTTGAGGTGTTGAGGTGTTGAGGTGTTGAGATTTGTGGCGTTGTGGTGTTGAGGCGTTGAGGTGTTGAGATTTGTGGCGTTGAAATAATCCTTCTGCTCAACCTCTGCCACACCATTATTAATTATAGGCGGCACCTCGCCGAAGCGTTCGGCATAGCTGTCGCGCACCGAGTCGGAGATGGCGATGTTGGCGTTGTGGCTCTTGAAGAACGCCTCAACACACTGGGCGGTGCGGGGCAGACCCGTCCAGAGGCGCGTGTTGTGAATGGTGCGCACTATCTTCACGCGGCGCAGCATACGCGGAAACACACGACTGAACACGTAGAGCGCCAGGTCGGGCGTCTCGGTGTGCGTGTGTATCACGTCGGGGCGCCAGCGCAGCATGATGTAGAGCATGCGCAGCGGGAAGAGCAAAGCGGCGATGCGCTCGAAGAGGAAGTGGAAGCTCACGTCGGGCATCCACGAGCGGTGGCAGCGCACGCCAGCCTTTTCGAGTTCGCCGATGAACTTCGGTGTGTATGCGGTGCGTCCGCGCATTATCTCTACGACATGATACTCCATGCCGTGGGTCTGCGACTCGGCGATGTTGGCGGCTACGCGTTCGGCGCCGCCAAGCGAGAAGTGAGTTATGAGGTGGAATATTCGCATGGAAATATGATGTTGAGATGGTGAGGTGTTGAGATGGTGAGATGTGATGGTGAGATGAAATATGATGTTGATATGGTGTTGTGTTGAGATGGTGACATTACTACATCATATCTCACCATCTCACCACAACAACATCTCAACATAGATATCCAATAACAATCACTGCATTATACGCCCAGAGCCACAGCGTGAGTGCCGCAACGAGCACCCTTGCAGCCATGCTGTTCTTGCGGCGCAGTATGTATCCGGCTGCGATAGGGATGATGAACGCCCAGTGAGCCGTCATGATGTACACCTCGTTGAGGCCGAAACCGAAGCCCATGTGCATTATCATGTCGAAGGCGAACCACGAGAACACCATGAGGAAGAACTTCTCGCGGCGAGCTATCCATGCGCCAGCAACAAGAAGCAGTACGACGAGAGCCTCTACGATATAGTTGACCGCCGAGCGATAGCCTACGAACACGGGGCGCGTCTGCTGCACATCCTCAAGCAGATAGTCGCGGTGGAGCTGCAGCGACTCGCCGAACAGATTGTCTACAGCCGACTGCCAGCGGCTGGTTGTCATATCGCTCCATTCGAGCAGCGGCACGCTCTTTGTGAGCGCCTCGCCGTTCTGCTGCTTCACGAAGTCGTCGTGCTCTTTCAGTTTCGCGATGCGTGCCGGGTCTTTCTTTGCCACCGCCGCCTCGATGCGCTTAATATTCCTCTCCTGCGGCGCAATGATGGCTTCCTTTTGCCACAGATAAACCGCGCCGAGCAGCAGCGTCGGCACCACGAACGAGAGTATGCTGCGCCAAGAGAACACCTTTCTGCCGCCTGCGAACCAAGCCGCCAGCGCCACCTTCACGCCGTTGGTGAGCGTCATGCCCGCCGTGAGGAAGAAGAGCAGGGCGCTCTGCCACAGCTTCATCGGCTTGCCTTCCTTCAGCCGGCGTCCGGCTATGAGCAGCGTGAGCAGCAGCAGCGGCAGCGAGAGCGCGAAGTGGTCGGGCACCATCGTGGCTATCATTACATGCGCAAAGCCGTAGAACATAGCCGTGAGGAAAGCCGCGTCCATACGGTTCACCTCCACCACGTCGCGCAGCAAGCGGTGCATGAGCACAGCGCCCCACACGTCGGCAGCCACGAGCAGCGCGCCCATGAGCAACACAGCGGCGTTGAACTCCGTGGGCGGCATTATCTGATGGTTCAGCCAGAACAGCGGCAGCAGCAGCGCCACGAACAGTGGGTGGCGCAGGGCGTTCCAGTGGAGACGCATGCAGGAGATGAATATCAGCGAGAAGATGTCGTATCCCGACATGTTCAGGTGGTTGTAGAACACCGACCAAAAGCCCACGTGCGCACCACGTGTGAACGACTGCCAATGATTGGCGATGAGCAGCGCATTGAGCGCGGCGAACACTATCAGCGCCACTATGGCTACGGGGCGTTCCTCTTTGCGAAGTATTTTCATGTTATGTTTTCCTATATGTTGTCAGAAGAAGAGATACTGCACGATGAGCGCCACGTTCCATATCCACAGATACGCCGCCAGCGCAGCTATCAGCCCTTTCAGCGCGAGAGCCTTGCGGCGCTTCTCGGTAGCCTTCAGCAGGAACGCCACGGCTATCGGTATGATGTATATCCAGTGGGCAGACATGATGTACACCTCGTTGATGCCGAAGCCCAGACCAACGTGCAGCACCATGTCGAGGGCGAAGTAAGACATGGCGAGCCAGAAGAAGCGCGAGCGTCTGCCTGCCCAGATGCCGAGCACGAAGAGCAGGGCGATGATGCCCTCAACGATATAGTTGAACGCATAGCGGTAGTGTACCATCATCGGGCGCGACTTCAGCACGTCGCCCAACAGATAGTCCTGATGCAGCTGAATAGACTCGCCGAGAAGGTTTTCCACTATCGACTCCGAGCGCGAGGTCGTCACGTCGGTCCAGCTGATGAACTCGCCGTTGGCTATCGGCTTGCCGTTCTTGCGCACGCGCTTTTTCTTCTTCGCCGCAGCCTTCGCCTTGTTTACAGAGTCGCGCTCAGCCTTTGCCGCCAGCGCAGAGTCTTGCTGTGCGGTGGTGAACGCAGCGAACGCTATCGAGTCGCGGTGCGCCTGCTCAGCCTGCTCCGCCTTCCGCTTAGCCTCCTTCGCGGCTTTCGCCTTCTCGCGTATAGCTTTTGCCGTCACGTCGCGCGGCCATACGATGTAGTCGTAGCTCATGCGTGCCACGCCCCATGTGAGCGCCGCCGGCAGCAGAATGCAACCGAAGAGGAACTTCGGGCGGAAGATGCGCCATCCGTTCACGAAGAGGTCGGAGAGATAAATCTTCAGTCCGTTGTTGAGCGACGTGCCCGCGGTGATGAAGAAGTAGAGCGCCGCCTGCCATCCGCTCAGCCGCTGCTTCTTCAGTATCAGCTTGCCCGACACGTAGAGCGCCAGCAGCAGAAGCATCATCGAGATGACGAAGTGGTCGGGCACCATCGTAGAGAGCATCACGAAAGCGAAGCCGAAGTAGAAGACCGTAGCCAGCGTAGAGTCGGTGCGGCTCACGCCCACCACCTCGCGGCAGATGCGGTAGAGGAATATCATCGAGTAGAACGCCGCGAACAGCAGTATCGCCGACACGATGAAGATGGCGCAGTTGATGCCCGTGAGCCACATCAGTCCCTGATTGATGAGGTAGGGCACGTACATGAAGAACGCCAGCAGCGGATGGCGGTAGACGTTGTAGCCCGCCGTCCAGTCGCTCACCACGCTGTACGTGATGGGGTCGAAGCCCGAGATGTGGAACTTCGAGATGAACAGATGCCAGTAGTGGGCGTTCTGCGGTGTGAACACGTCGTAGTACTTGCAGATGACGAGGGCGTCGAGGGCAAGGAACACCAAGAGCATCACCGTCGCCAACGGGCGTTCTTCGCGCTTCACGCGGAAGAGGCGGAACGCACTGAGGAGGGAGTCGCTATTCATATTGTTTTGTTGTTTTCTTTCTTTTCTTTTCTTTTCTTTTCTTTTAAGCCTTTCTAAGCCTCTTTAAGCCTTTCTAAGCCTCTTTAAGCCTTTCTAAGCCTTCTTAGGCCTTTCTAAGCCTTTCTAAACTTTTGCTAACTAAGCCCTCCCCGACGGGGAGGGTTGGGAGGGGCTTTTTAAAAAGAATCTCACGAGCACGAAGTTCACGGGCACGCAGATACAGAACATCGGGATAGGCGCCCACTGCTTCGGCACATCTATCCAAAGGAACAGATTAAGCGTGAGCATCTGCAGCACATAGTTTACGGCGTGCGAGAAGGCGAAGCCTGCGCCGCGCTTAGCCGACGCCTTCACGCGGAACGTGTAGCGCGTGGACGCCACGAAGTTGAAGACGAAGCTGATGGCGTAGCCGATGGTCATCGCCACGCTCGGGTTGAGCCAGCGGATGAGCAGCCAGTAGATGGCGTACTGCAACGCCGTTGCCAGCACGCCCACTATGCCGAAGCGTACTACTTCGCCGAGTTTTTGTCTGTCTATCATATCTTTCTTTTTTTATATGGATGGGTTTTAACGGATTCTCTGCACACACAAACTATATATTATAATGATTTCATGTGTTATGAGCATTTACGGTTTTTACTCTACAAACTTGGTGCTGCGAAGGCCGGAGACCTCCGCTACGGATAAATCGCATTTCTGTAGTTTTGATGCACCCTCTGTGTATTTGTCATCGTTCTCCGTCCGCCGCCCGATCGGATTCCGTCCGCCGTCCGATCGGATTCCGTCCGCCGCCCGATCGGATTCCGTCCGCCGTCCGATCAGATTCCGTCCGCCGTCTGATCGGATTGCGTTCGCCGTCCGCCGAAAAAGTCAAAAAAAAGCGTCCTATCTGAACGGCTTGTAATGGGCTTTGTCTGCGAAGGCGAGCAACTCGCGGTCGCCCCTGCTGTCGCCGAACGCCTCGATGTGGTAGTCGCAGCGGTGCGTCGTGAGTTCGGGCAACTGCTTGCAGAGTCGCTCCACCTTCTCCGCTCCGTAGCAGTTGTTGGAGAGGAAGCGCCCCGTGAGGCGTCCGTCTTTGTCTGTCTCCACCTGCGTGCCGAGCACACAGAACGCCGACCGGCTCGCGCGCGCCATCTCCGTAAAGAACGGGCGCACCCAGTTGTCGATGCTTGCGCTCACCACGCACACGCTCTCGCCCTGGGCGAAGAGCTTCGAGAGCAGCGCCTTCGCCTTCGGTCTTATCAGGCAGGCGTTGTCGTCGGCGAAGCGGCGGCACAGCGCGTCGAATGTTTCAGCCTCCATGCCGCGGAAGAACCACGCGAAGATGCGCTGCTTGGCGCGGTAGTTGGGGTAGAGCTTCAACTTCATCAGCACCAGCAGCGGACTGTGCACGAGGAATCCCCAGAAGAACCGCCACGTGCCGCAGGCGTAGCGTATGAACACCAGCAGCGTGTCCGCCGTCGTCAGCGTGCCGTCGAAGTCGAATGCGTATAGTCGTTTCATATTATATAACGTATATCATGAGCAGGAACGTGAGCAGCCACGCCACCACGACAATCTGCGAGAAGTGGTCGCGCAGGATGATTTTTGTAGGGTCGCCGCTTTTTTGGTCGACCACCGCAATCTGTATGTAGCGCAGCAGACCGATGAGCACGAAGACGAACGTGAGGTAGAGGTAAGGTGTCTGGAAACGCTCCACAACCTCCGGCGAGACGCAGTACATGATGTAGCAGACGAGTGTGACGGAGGCGGTGATGGTGATGGCTTGGTTGATGAACGTGAGGTTGTAGCGCACGGTGTTCTTGCGCGGCGCCTCGCCAGTCTCGTTCATGCGCAGCACGTCGTCGCGACGCTTGGCGAACGACATGAAGAGCGTGAGCAGGAAGGTCATGATGACTATCCAGTTGCTCAGCGGCAGCTCGCAGGCGAAGCCTCCGGCGAGGATGCGCAGCACGAAGCCGAACGCCACGATGCACACGTCGAGTATGGCATACTGCTTCAGCTTAGAGCAGTAGGCGAGGTTGAGCACGTAGTAGAACACGATGACAGCCATAACGTTGCTCATCACTTCGGGCGGCAGCGTCAGCGCCACGCCGATGCCGAGCACGAACATCACTATCATAAGCGTGTAGCCCATGCGTATGGACAGCGCGCCTGAGGCTATCGGGCGCTGACACTTCACGGGATGGTTGCGGTCGGCGTCTACGTCCACGATGTCGTTGTAGCAGTAAATGGATGACGCTACGAAACTGTAGGCGAAGAATGTGAGCGTCACGAGTTCTATCGAGTGGAGGTCGAAGAGCTCGCCACCGAAAAACATCGGGATGAAGACGAAGAAGTTCTTTATCCACTGCTTGGGGCGCGTAAGGCGCAGAATATTCTTTATCATGATGTAATGTGTTGAGGTGTTGAGATGGTGAGAAATGTTGTTGAGGTGTTGAGATGGTGAGATGGTGGGGTGGTGAGATGGTGGGGTGTTGACATTACTTTTTGCTGAAGATATTCAGCGCGAAGCTCGTTGTCTGATGCAGCACCCACGCTACGGGCAGCGTGATGGCTACGGTGGCGGCGAACGTTCCCCAATAGCCCAAGCCCATCGGCTGTATGTATACGAGCACGAAGTGGATGTGTATGAGGTAAGCCTCCAGACTAAGCATTCCGACAAGACGGAACGCGCGGTTCACCCACTCGGGCGTGCGGCGGAAGATGCGGTTCATCACCAGTATGGAGCACACCGTGAACGGTATGTAGAGCATTCGCTCAACGAAGAGCGGGAAGTGTCCGTGGCGCACCTGCTCAAGATATAGGCACGTGCCGAACGTCATGAGGAACGTAACGAGCAGCAGCCACATCGCATCTGGCGGCAACTGCTTGCGCGAGCGAACCATCTCGCCCATGTTGATGCCGATGAAGAAGATAGGCACGCGACTCCAGAATATCTCCAGATGACCCACGGCGGCATGTATCGGCAGCACCCACTGCACCATCACGCACCATACCACCATCAGCATCGGCAGCCAACGATAGGTAGGGTAGCGCTCGATGAGGCGCATATACCACGGCGCAACGAGGTAGAGCGCCATGATGGCGGGCACGTACCAGAACGTTAGCTCGTCGTGCAGCCAGAAGTCCCAGTTGATGGTGATGTCGCCGATGAGGTCGACGATGTCCTTCGAGAAGCGGCGCGTTCCGAGATAGTCGCGCAGGTAGAACGCCGTGGAGCAGATGAGCCATGTAGGCAGGATGCGGATGAGTCGGCGGCGATAGAAATGGCTCACCGACGGCGTCTTTGTCCATGCGAACCACAGGCCCACACCACTAAGGAAGAGGAAGATGTCAACCCCCACGTTGCCGCAGCGGCGCAGTCCGTAGAACGGGTCGCCGCGGTCGAGCGCCACATGGAACAGAATGACGAAGAGCATTGCGGCTCCCATCTGTTCGGCGCGGAATCGCGATATGTTTCCTAACTCAATGCTTGGTATCTTCATTGCGTAGCTTGAAATTATGGTAGAACCATGCTAATGCTATCGACGCCACGATGTACAGCAGCAGACCCGTGTACACATCGCCGTGGCGAGAGATTGGTATGAATATTTTTCTTGTGAGCGGATGCAGCACGAAAAGTGCGGCAGAGATGGTGCCTACCCACGCTATCCACTCGTTTACGGTCTTTGGCAGCAGCTTTACGATGCCGATAGAGGCGGTGCACACGAAGAGCGGCGCCCACAGCCATGTTTGGAAGTTGAAACTGAAGAAGAACACTGCTACGACGGATATCACCATGAGCGTCATGCGCACGCCGTGTGTCAGTTGCTTGCCGTGGCGAGCATAGAGCAGTCCGGCGCAGAACGGCAGCACGCCGCCCATGAAGTTGTAGCGCACGCGGTTGAGCGTGTCGCCCTCTGGGTCGCAGAACGCCTGCATCGCCCAGCACACCGCAATGAGCAGCAGGGCGTAGACGTCGCCCTTGCGCCAAAGCAGCAGGCGGTAGACTATATAGAGCTGCATCATCAGTCCGAAGAACCAGTAGGGGCCGGGCCATATCACATGGTCGGGGTCGGGCATCATGTTGTTGAACATGAACATCTGTCCGAGTATGTCCATGACGTGATACTTGTGCGATCCGGGTGTGATGGCGTCAACCATCGTGAACGCCACGAAGCCCACTATCATCATCTTGAACAGCTTAACGTAGTGATGCTTAAGGAACGGCACCACGTTGGTCTGCTTCGGCGAGAGTGCGCCGCGCTTCTCGTACTTCATGACGAGTCCGTAGGCGGAGAGGAAGAGGAACACCGGCACACCGTAATGGCCGAAGAACGACACGAGATGGATGGGCAGGTTGAGATCGGGCTGTGCGAGCGCCTGCATCAGATCGCTTGCCTTCGACATGGTGAAGGTGTACTCGTTTTCCTTTACGGCGAAACCGAGCCAGTGACAGTAGTTATGCAGGAAGATGCCTATTATGGCGAGTCCGCGCATGGCGGAACATTCTGTGCGGGTAAGCATTATTTATTCTTCAATTCAAAGTTTGTCGTAATCCGTAGTTTTCTTTAGTATTCTCGGGCGGTTCTCGTCGTACTCGGGCGACAGCAGGTTGAGCTGTTCGTTGTAGTCGTGGGCGTGGATACCGCCGAGATAGAGCAGCATGTGCGCAAGAGCGTCGGTCATGAAGCGTCGGTTGCGTGCGTTCACTACCTGGCGGAACACCTCTGGGCGCTTCTTTATATACTTGCGCGAGCACCATATCCACATCGGAATGTCGAACTCGGCGTGCGCCAGTCGAGCATCAATCTTTGCCGAGTGCATTCGGCAGAAGAAGTGCATGTCGCCCTCGTAGCACTCCTCGCCATGATCGGGCACGTAGATAACTATAGCGTCCTCGTTCTCGAACTTCTTCACTATCTCTGTCACCACTGAGTCGTTGTACAGAATAGCGTTGTCGTAGTCGGCAAGCGTCTGACGCTCGCGGGCGTTCAGATTGGGCTTCAGTTCCTTATAGTCGTCGCCGCGGAATAGCTTGCGCTCCTTCGGCGAACGCTGGCGATACTGCACGTGCTGGCCCAGCAGGTGGAATATTATGAGGTTGTGGTCGGTGTTTTGTCCCTGCAACTCGTCGTAGTCCTTCAGCAGGTCCTCGTCGTAGCGGTGCAGCTGCGTGTTGCGCGTGTCGAACTGCGCCGCACTCAGCTTCGGGTTGTTCAGGAAGAAGCCGCCACTGAAGTCGTACACCGCCTCCTTAGCCTTTGGCAGGAACTGGTTGGTGATGAACGTTACGTGGTAGCCCGCCTTGCGGAACAGTTCGGGGAAGAGCGGATAGTCGCACCATTCGCCCTTGTCGCCCACGTTGTACATCGAGAAGAGCAGCTTGAAGACGAAGCTCGTGAGGTTCCACGGTGACACTACGTCGGTGTACTTCACCAGTCGGCCTTGACGCTCGAGCTTCTGCTGACGCGGTGTGGTGGGCATCGTGTAGCCGTACTGCGAAGAGTGGTGGCGGTTGTAGCTCTCGCCTATGATGAGCACGATGTTAGGCGAGCGGAACGAGCAGGAGTCTACCTGCACTTTGCTTGCCGTGCGTACAAGTCGGTCGATCTGTTTCGCCGTGAGCGTGTTGGCGTATATGCTGAACACGAGTCGGTATATCGGTTGGTAGAGCACGGCGTGGTCTTTCTCGGTGAGGGTGTGCTCAACTTCGCCGATTGTGGTGCCCGACATCAGTTTGTGCGTGGCAGCCTTGTTATGCGCACTCGCGCAAACCGACCATACGAGTAGCGCAAGCACGGCGGTACCTATCACGGGGCGTGCACGGCGCAGCAGTTCGCAGGTACGCAGCCATATCGACTTGATTAGTTCGCGCCAGCGGCGTGGAATGAAGTGGGGGAAGCGCAGTTGCAGTGCGCTGATGATATGCACGAACATGAGCAGCAACACCCATCCCACGTTACTCAGCAAAACATCCGGCGACACGCATGAGCGCAGGAACTCGCCCGACTCGCGCGAGTCGGTCTCGCCTACAAGCTGCAGCATGGTAGGCGTGAGCGTCGACTGGAACTTCACGAAGCAGTAGACGTCAACCACTGCCGTGGCGTAGAGTGCGAAATAGAAGAAGCCGCGCACCCATATCATCACCTTGCGTGGCAGCACGGTGAGAATCAGCGTGAGAACGTACACGTCGAGGAACAGTTCGAGGTAGAGGTTGTCGTAGAGGTGTGCTCCGCGTGCGTCGGGCAGCGTTGCCCACGCCGTTATGCAGCCGAGCATATACATGAACACGGCGAACGCACAATTGAGGCGCAGCGGCTCAGCCACAGCAGCGAGCACCTTACCAATAGTTTTCAAATATTTCATCTATATCTTCTGTTGGATAGTTTTCAACCTTTTATGTATAGTTTTCAACCTATTAAAGTAATATAACGCAAATTTACACATCTTTTCTGATATATTAATTGATTGTCTTTAAAAAATATCGGTGTACGTTAAAACTTACCCACACAGATATACGAAAAAAGGGCACTCCCTTTCGGGAATGCCCTATATCTTGCAATTAAGTCATTGCTTTATTTTGCAATCAATTCTCTGCTTCGTAGCATAGAATCAGTTGCTTCTTAAGCCGTCTGATTAGTCAGCGAGCTTAACAGTAGCGCGGCGGTTGTAAGAAACCGGTGAGAGGTCGTTAACACCACCCTTGCCCTCTGTTGTGATCTGGTCGCGGCTAACACCCATCTTAACGAGCTCGTTAGCAACTGTTTCAGCACGACGCTCAGAAAGCTTCTGGTTGTAAGGAGCAGAACCAGTAGCGCTGTCTGCATAGCCAGTAACTACGAGGTTAGAGTTGTTCTCCTTAGCGTACTCAGCGAGGTTCTTAACATTTACGAGATCCTTGCGAGAAGCGATGTTGTACTTGTTGAGGTTGAAGAATACAGACATCGGAGCGTTGTAGTAAGCCTTAACGTCGTTAGCATTCTGCTCATCCTTCTTTGCAGCGAGGAGGCTCTTCAGACGTGCGTTCTCAGCGTTAGCATCGTTGAGCTGTGCGTTGAGTGCGTCGATCTGTGACTGAGAGAGTGCCTTGATAGCGTCTACGTCCGGAGTCTTGTTCCATGTAGACTTGCCGAGGTTGAACTGAAGACCGAGTTCTGCGTAGAGCTTGTTGTCGTGTGAATCCCATACGCGGTTGTCCTGCTCATTGTTGACAACACCGTCGAAGTCGTTCTCTGCCCAGTTCCAACCAAGCTCGAAGTAGAGACCTACGTGCTTGCTCAGACGGAATGTATTGAGGATACCTGCAGAGAGGTTCATTGCGTAGCGGTTGTAGTCGCAAGTACGGTTGATACCAGCACCTACGAAAGGAACGAAGTTCCAAACGCGTGTCTCGTTGTAACCATAGATCATGTTGCTAAGGTTGAAGAGAATGTTCTCGTTGAGTGTCCAGTGGTCGTTGCTGTGCTTGTGCTCGTCGATTACTGTGCGGCCCCAAACGCCAGAGAACTTAGTGCGAAGACCAAGACCCGGTGTGAACCACTTACCTACAGCAACTGAGAAGCCCGGAGTTGCACGGAACTTCTTGAACGGGCTGCGATCGAGGCCCTGACCATGCTCCTGGTTTGAATAGAATGCGTTCCAGTCTGCACCTGCCTGAATAAACCAATTACTCCAGAATGAATTTGTAGCAACGCTGTGCTTGAGTGTAGGATCAGCAGTTGTCTCCTGAGCCATTGCACCCATTGATAAGCCACACATTGCCAAAGCAATTAATAACTTTTTCATAGCTTTTATATTTAACAATCAATTAATATTCGTTGTAATTGTAAGTATTTTTGCCTATATTAGTTGTGCAAAGTTAATAAAAAAACAATTAGTAATACTGCTTTTTTAAAAAAAACGTTCTAATACCTTAATTTTTATTGATTTATGTATGCATTATACTCCAAAAAGCTGTTCCAAGTCGGTCTGACGTAGCATTGTGAGTATCTTTTTGCCGTCTGGAGTGTAGCTGAAATTGGAGCAAGCGAATAGGCTATTGACGATATTTTCCATCTCTGCGTTGGTGAGCACCTGACCGTATGTGACGGCTGCGTTGCGTGCCAGTTCGAGAGCGATGGAGTGGTTGATGTCGTCGATGGCGGATGTGGTCTTTTCGCGAGCCGACGCCACGAGGTCCTGCACAAGAGCCACGTAGTCGAGCCCGTCGAGTCCGCTCGGCACAGCCGTTATCGTGTAGTCGCCTTCTTCGTTCGGAGTGAGTTCGAAGCCGATGTTCTGCAGCTCGGGCATCACTGCCTCCACCACAACCTTGTCAGACGCCGAGAAGTGAATGGTGTCGGGGAAGAGCGGTTTCTGCGAACTTGGACGGCGCTTCTGCATCTGCTCGATGTAGCCTTCGTAGAGAATGCGAGTGTGGGCACGGTACTGGTCGATAATCATCAGACCCGACTTTACGGATGTCATGATGTAGCGACCCTTGTACTGATAGTGAGTGGGCGACTTCTCTTCGAGCGGCGACGGCTCGGTTGAGGCTGACAGCATGTCTGTGTCTGCCGAAAGTGCGTTGAATCCTGCCGACTCCGCATTAAGGCCGTCCGGCTTTGAAAAACCTTTCGAGAGAACGATGCCGTTGTCGGCGAATGGTTTGTTTGCGACGTTAGAACGCGACTGTATTACGCCACCCGTATCGTTGCCGAAGAGCGACGGCGCTGACTGCTGGCGTGAGTGTGCCGAGCTGAGGCCTTCGTAGAGCTGCTCCCAATTGTCGGGTGCTGCGGAAGAGCGTTGCGCAGACGATTCGTTGAACGGGTTGTACGCAGGATTGTATTGCACTTTCGGTGCACTGATGTCTGCCTGCGGCATTGCGCCGAGTGCCGGAATGTCGGGCTGTCCTTCGGTGTCGAACTCTATCGCCGTCACATCGTTGAACATACCCACGGCGTCGCGCACGGCTGCTGTGAGAATCTGCCACACCGTCTGCTCGTTCTCGAATTTAATCTCGGTCTTCGTGGGGTGGATGTTCACGTCGATGTCCGTCGGGTTGACTGTGAAGTATATAAAATAAGGTATCTGTTCGCCTTCGGGTACGAGTCGTTCGTAGGCGGTCATGATGGCTTTGTGGAAGTAGGGGTGCTTCATGTAGCGTCCGTTGACGAAGAAGAACTGGCGTGCGCCCTTCTTTCTTGCCGACTCGGGCTTACCTACGAATCCGCTTATCTTGCACATCGTGGTGTCGATGTCTATCGGCAGCAGGTGCTGGTTTATCTTCTTTCCAATCACGTCGACGATGCGCTGGCGCAATCCGCCTGCCTTCAGGTTGTAAAGCTCTGTCTGGTTGTTGTAGAGCGTGAAGGCAACGTCGGGGTAGACGAGTGCGATGCGCTCGAATGCGGTGACGATATTGTTGAGTTCGGTGGTATTCGACTTGAGGAACTTGCGGCGTACGGGGACGTTGTAGAAGAGGTTGCTGATGGTGAAGTTGCAACCTACGGGGCACTGCACGGGTTCTTGCGACACGAAGCGCGAACCGGCGATGGTGAGCGCCGTGCCGAGGTCGTCGTCAGGTCGTCGCGTGCGCAGTTCCACTTGAGCTACGGCAGCGATAGACGCGAGCGCCTCGCCGCGGAAGCCCATCGTGTGCAGATTGAAGAGGTCGTCGGCTTGGCGTATCTTCGATGTGGCGTGACGTTCGAACGACAGGCGTGCGTCGGTCTCCGACATGCCCTTGCCGTTGTCGGTCACTTGTATCGACGTGCGGCCGGAGTCGACGCATACAACGTTGATGAGTGTGGCGCCGGCGTCGATGGAGTTCTCCACCAGCTCCTTTATCACGCTTGCGGGGCGCTGTATCACCTCGCCTGCGGCTATCTGGTTTGCCACTGAATCGGGCAGAAGTTGTATAATATCGTTCATGTCGTTAGTTGTTCTCTTAGGGTGTGTCTTTTAATATATGTGGCTCGGCTACATCGCTATCAGCAGTATGATGGCTATGAGCAGGAAACCTATCATCACAAGCAGTCCCAGCAGTCGCACTTGTCCGTTCTGACGGCGACGCGACGGCGGTTCGGCTTCTCTTATCGAACGCTCTGCGAGTTCTTCTGGCGGTACGCCACGGCGCAGATTGTTGAGAAGGTCGCGTTGCTCGTTGCTGAAGCGGAATGTATGGTGGAAGCCGCGGGGGCGGCGGTTGAAGAAGTACATTGTGAATGTTGAATGTTGTGGTGTTGAGATGGTGTGGTGTTGAGATGGTGAGATGTTGAGATATGTCGTTTCGGCTTTTACGCCTATACTTGCTCTTTGCCGTAGCGGAGGTCTCTGGCCTCCGCAGCAGCAAACAAGTCTTATTATGCAGCAAAGCCGAGCAGATAATAGCTATTCCAACCTCTGCAGCGGCGCTTCGATTCGCAGCATCTCCTTCAGTTCGGTGCCAGCCGCCTTGCCTCGCCAGTTGAACACATCGTACTTGTCCTTCGGTCTTATCTCCTCGAACCACGCGAACTCCGGCAGCTTGTACTTCTCTGGCGGTATCTGCGTGATGGGATACATTGTTCCTACAGCCTTCGACGCCCATATCTTCTGCAACTTGCGTTCAGCCGACATGTACATGCGTAGCGTGTCGGTCTCCATATAGTTGAGCTCTGAGAGCAGCGAGTCCTTCTGGTCGGCGTTGTAGTAGAGCGACTTCACGTTGCCCGTCGCCTCGGCGCGTCGTATTGCTCCGTCGGTGAAGAAAGCGTCCATGCGCTTCGAAGAAATCTGGTTGAAATGGTTCTTCTCGTCGCACTTCTCCACAGACAGCGCCTGACCCACAATCTCCGCCTTGCGCACCGTCGAGTCGTTCATGTATACATGTATCACCTCGCCGAGCAACTGTCTGCCGAGGTTCCACACTATCGGGTCGCGGTACATCGTCATGCACGAGTCCTGCGAGCTGAACACGAGCGAGTCGCACACAGCCTGCACGTCGTCGCGGTAGGCACGCACATGGTTGAAGGCGTGCACCTTGCGGTAAACCGAGTCGGTCTCGATGTTGAATGTGTAGAGCTTCAGCGAGTCGGCATGCACGTAGAGTGTGTCCTTCTGCGAGTAGTCGAGCATCAGCGCGCGCTTCGTAGCGTAGCCGTAGCCCGTCGTCTCGTTGTAGAACAGATGGTCGCAGCGCAGTTCATTCTTGTTCTCGGTGTCGGTGTATATCACGTTGCCGAATCCTTCGTTCTGCTTCAGTTTGTCGTTGTGGAAGAGCGAGTCGCCGGTGATGGTTTTCTTGCCGTCCACGATGGTGGAGCGTCCGAACAATTGCGACATATTCGTCTTGCTGTTGGTGTAGGCGTCGGTAGTGTTGATGACGGTGCTCTTCGACTTTATTGTAGACGGACCCGTAACGTGAGCGATGCGGGTGCGTGTGTCGTAGTGGAGCGAGTCGGTGTTTATGATGTTCTCGCCGCTGCGCATGTGTACGTCGTAGAAGAACGCCGCCTTGCGTGTCGCGGTGTTGTACTCGCCCCAGTCGCTCACCAGCTCGTCCTTGCCGTCGATGAGTTTGCCGCCCTCGAAGAAATAGGCGTTGTCGTACAGACGGTCGTAGTCGAGCGAGTCTGTGTAGAGCGTCTGCGTGCGATGCTTAAGCACCACGTTGCGGCGTGCGTGCATCATCTGCTCCGCACCTATATAGTCGGCATAATCGCACTTGAGTGAGAGCGTATCGCCCTGCTTGAAGTGAACGTGTCCGAACGCCTTCACCGAGTTAGCCTCCTGGAAGAAGTAGGCGCTGTCGCACCACAGCTGTGATCCGGCATGCGTGAAGTGTACCTTTCCGCGCAGAATCTGCGCGTCGGGCACCGCGCCGTACATGTCGTAGGCGAGCTCGTCGGAGTGAACGAGATACACGCGTTCGTCGGTCCTTGGTCGCTTCCTCTTGCCCTTCGGCGCCGCAGATGCCCATATCAGGCAGAAGCCAAAAAGGCATAGAACTGCTGCGAGAGCGGTTCTATGCCAGTTGTTCGTTATTGGGGATTGTCTTTTCTTCATTATTATTCTAAGCCTTTCTAAGCCTTTTAGGCGTTCTTAAGCCTTCCTGAGAGCCTTATTTAACCCAGCCTTCGTACTCGTACTTATAGTTCTTGTAGCGGTCCTGCATACGCACATAGGTGGTCTTTATCTTCTTCACCACCCAATTGTGCAGGAACTCTGCGCGCTGCTTCTGAAGCACTACGTTCTTCAGCACCTGGAAGTCTTCGTTGATAGTAGCGCGGTGAGCCGGTATGCGGTTCTTCAGCTTCACGATAGCCACAACGTTCTTGCCCTTCTCGTTCACCATTGTGAACGCATCAGACACGTCGCCGACCTCCATGTTCTCCACTTTGCGAGCCACCTCTGTCGGCAGGTCCTTCATCTGGAACTTCGATGTGCGGCCATCCTCGCTGTTGAACGACATGAGACCGTGGTTGTTGCGTGTGTCCTTGTCGTCAGACATGTATGTAGCAGCCTCCTCGAACGCGAGCTTGTTGGCGCGTATGTCGGTAGCGAGCGAGTCGAGTTTCACGCGCATCGAGTCGGTAGCCTCTGCCGATACACGCGGGATGCGCAGGATGTGGCGTACCTTAATCTTGTCGCCGCGCTTGTCGATAAGCTGTATGATGTGGAAACCATACTCCGACTCAACAATCTTCGACACGCGCTTCGGGTCGGTGAGGTTGAACGCAACCGCAGCGAAGGCAGGGTCGAGCATACCGCGACCAACGTAGTCCATCTCGCCGCCCTGGCGTGCAGAGCCTGGGTCTTCGGAGTAGAGGCGTGCGAGCGTTCCGAAAGAAGTCTCGCCGCTTGTGATGCGGTCGGTATATTCGCGCAGCTCGTTCTTCACGTGGTTGATTTCCTCCTGCGAAATCTTCGGCTGCTTTGTGATTATCTCTACCTCAACCTGCGTCGGAACGAGCGGAATGCTGTCCTCTGGCAAGTTGTTGAAGTATTTGCGTACGTCAGCCGGCGTAACGGCGATGTCGCTCACGAGTTTCTCGCGCATCTGTTGTATGAGCTGGTTGTTGCGGAAGTCGTCGTGCAGCTGCTGGCGCATCTGCGTAACGGTCATCTTCTTGTATTCCTCCAGCTTCTCCTTAGAACCAGCTTGCTGTATCCAGCGGTTTATCTGCATCTCTATGTTCTGCGAAATCTCAGCCTCAGTAACGTTGATAGAGTCGATTTCAGCCTGATGGAGGAACAGCTTCTGCACAGCGATCTGCTCAGGAATGATATAGTCGGGGTCGCCGTTCCATGTCATACCCTCCATCTCGCCCTGGAGTTTCATCATTTCCACGTCCGATTTGAGGATGGGCTGGTCGCCTACCACCCATATCACTTCGTCTACGATGCTGTGCTCTGGCACGCGCTCCTCGGTCTTGAGCGTGTCCTGCTTAAGCTCTGTGTCCGAACCGGCATAGCTGCCTGCGTTCGCACCGATGCCCACGAGCAGAGCCGCAGCGGCGAAAGTCGCCATTATAATGTTGCGTTGTTTTCTCATGTATATGTATATATTATAATATGTATAGTGTGTAGAGGGAGCGCCAGCACCCTCCGATGATTAGTGCTTGTTAACGGTGCTGAGCACATCCTTGTTCACTACGACCGTGTAGCGCTTGCGCAGAGCTTCAATCCACGCCTTCTCGAGCTGCTCCTGATAGTCGGCAACAACCAGTTCGCGCACGTCGTTGTATGTCTTCGGAGCCTTCAGCTTCTCGCCGTATGTAGCCGAGATGGGGAAGTCTTTCACGTCAGCCACGGTAGTGTCCTTAGCGAACACCACCTTGTCGATGAGCGCGTTGTCGCCCTCGCGGAAGATGCCCTTTACGACCTTGATGCGTATTGTAGAGTCGTTGAACTCCTTGCGCAGACGTTCAGCCCATTTTTCGAACGGAATGTTCTTCAGCGACTTCTTCACAGCCTCTACGTCGCCCTCCTGCTTCACCCAGTAGGCGATGCCCTTGAAGCGCGGCTGTTCCCACTTGTAGCGCTTGCGGTTCTTCTTAAAGTAAGCTGCGAGTCCCTCTTCGTCCTTCGCTGCCTTGTCCCACACCGTGCGGTTAGAGATTTCGTAGAGCAGCAGTCCGTCGTGATACTCGCGGATGAGGTTCTTCAGTGCAGGGTCGGCAGCCGTCATTTCGTCGGCGCGACGGTTGAGGATGTCCTCCGGTGTGCACTGCGGAACGGAGTGCTTTGCTATAGAGTCGATGTTCTGCGAGATGATTCGCTCGCGCAGTCCGCGGCTTTCTATGAAGCGGTGTATGTCGGCGCGAACCGTATCGTAGGGGAAGAAGTTCTGCTTTGCTTCGACCTTAATGATGTGATAGCCGAACGGTGAGAGGATTGGCTTTGATATCTCGCCAGGCTTCATTGCGAAGATGGCGTCCTCAAACTCCTTCACCATGTATCCGCGCTGCACCCAAGAGAGGTCGCCGCCGCGGCGTGCCGAACCCTTGTCGTCTGAGCAGCGCTGTGCAAGTTCGGCGAAGTCGGCACCCTTGATGAGTGCGTTGTATATTGAGTCGGCACGTACGAGCGCTGAGTCGCTCTGTGCCTTCGTTGCGTTCTGCTTCAGTGAGACGAGTATGTGGCGCGGGCGAACCAGTCCGCCGTTCCCGTCGATGCGTTTGCGTGTGTCTTCGTAGATGGTGCGTGCCTCGCGCTCTACGTCGTTGTCGTTGATGAAAGAAGGGCGTATCTGCTGGTCGCGGTACATGCGGAACTCGTCGCGGAAAGCCTTTGTGGTGTCGATGCCAGCTTCTTCAGCTGCCATCACCTTCAGTTTGTAGTTCACAAACAGGTCGATATATTCGTCCACGCTCTTCTTGTCGACAACGGTTTCAGAGTTGTTCTTGTTGTACGAGTATTCGAACTCCGAGCGCGGCACAGCCTTTCCGTTTATAGTCATGATAGTTGGGTCGGCTGTCTGTGCCGATGCTGTGGTTGCTGCCACGAGCAGTGCTACCAACAATGATTTTACCTTCATTTTTTCTTTTGGTGTTTGTTTATTGGGGCTTTCTCCCCACGTTTCTTGTATATTTGAATTGGCTTGAAAACCCAATAACTACACGGCTGGAGATGCCTTCGCACCTCAAGCCGTGTGGTTGTTGGGCTTTCTTTCAGTGTTCAATATTTATTACTGTGGACGCGAGTAGTTCGGAGCCTCACTTGTAATTGTGATGTCGTGTGGGTGGCTCTCGAGCACACCTGCGTTTGTGATGCGTGTGAACTTAGCGTTGTGCATAGCCTCGATAGTGCCAGCACCGCAGTAGCCCATACCTGAGCGCAGACCGCCGATGAGCTGGTAAATCACCTCCTGCACGGTTCCCTTGTAAGGTACGCGTCCTGCGATGCCTTCCGGCACGAGCTTCTTCACGTCCTTTGTGCCAGCCTGGAAGTAGCGGTCCTTAGAGCCGTTCTCCATTGCCTCAAGCGAACCCATGCCGCGATAGCTCTTGAACTTACGTCCGTTGAAGATGATTGTGTCGCCGGGGCTCTCCTCTGTGCCTGCAACGAGCGAACCGATCATCACAGAGCTGCCACCTGCTGCGATAGCCTTCACGACGTCGCCAGAGTAGCGCAGACCGCCGTCGGCGATCAATGGAACGCCAGTGCCCTGGAGTGCAGAGTAAACGTCGTAAACTGCAGAGAGCTGCGGAACACCTACACCTGCTACGACGCGGGTTGTACAGATTGAACCCGGGCCGATGCCTACCTTAACGGCGTCGGCACCATTCTCAACGAGCATTCTTGCAGCCTCACCGGTAGCCACGTTGCCTACAACGATGTCTACGTTCGGGAACGAAGCCTTTGCCTCGCGCAGCTTCTCGATAACGTACTTAGAGTGGCCGTGAGCGGTGTCGATAACGATAGCATCGGCGCCAGCCTCTACGAGAGCGCTCATGCGGTCGAGTGTGTCTACTGTTACGCCCACACCTGCTGCTACGCGCAGACGACCCTTCTCGTCCTTGCAAGCCATCGGCTTGTCCTTAGCCTTGGTGATGTCCTTGTATGTGATAAGACCTACGAGGTGGTTCTCGCTGTCTACAACCGGCAGCTTCTCAATCTTGTTCGACTGGAGGATGTCAGCGGCTGCTGCGAGGTCGGTCTTGATGTGTGTAGTCACGAGGTTCTCGTGTGTCATCACGTCGTCGATGAGTTTGTCGAGATGACGCTCAAAGCGAAGGTCGCGGTTTGTAACGATGCCTACGAGATGGCACTCTTCGTCCACTACCGGTATACCACCGATGTGATACTCCGCCATCATATCCAAGGCGTCCTTAACGGTCTTGCCACGGCGAATTGTCACCGGATCGTAGATCATGCCGTTCTCGGCACGCTTTACGATGGCTACCTGACGCGCCTGGTCTTCGATAGACATGTTCTTGTGAATAACACCGATGCCGCCTTCGCGTGCGATGGCAATAGCCATAGCCGACTCCGTTACGGTGTCCATGGCTGCTGTGACAAAGGGCACATTCAAGCAGATGTTACGCGAGAACTTGGTTTTCAACTCTACCGTCTTGGGCAGTACCTCTGAATAAGCGGGAATAAGGAGGACGTCATCGTATGTGAGTCCGTCCATTACAATTTTATCAGCAACAAATGATGACATATAACTTAAAAAATTTATTGCGTGCAAATTTAGCAATAAAAATCCATACGTGAAAAATTAAACACGATTTATTTTCTGTGTTAATGCTAATTAACGGAATTTGAGCGGAGTTGTGTTGGTTATGGGTGTGGTTAGTGTGTGCTGTTTGGTGGTACTTTCAGGGGGTGCAGTTGTCTCAACTGCACCAAATAGATATGATGGTGTTTCTATTTGGTTGGGTTTTTTGTTTGGTTGGTGCAGTTGAGACAACTGCACCCCCTGAAAGCACTTTCTGAAAGCACCCCCTGACTGTGTTAGTTGGCTTGTTCTGAAAGGAACTTGATGCGCACGAGGCGTATTTCGTTCTCCTCGTAGTCGCCGAGTTCGTCGAGTGCGGTGTCGATATCGTCTGTGTCTGATTCGCGGAAGTACTCGTAGATATCGTCAATCTGGTCTTCGTCCATTACGTCTTCGAGGAAGTAGTCGATGTTGAGTTTTGTTCCGCTGTAGACGATGGCATCGAGGTCGTTGAGAAGGTCCTCGAAGTCGAGTCCGAGTGCCGAGGCGATGTCGTCGAGCGGCATGCGGCGGTCGAGATACTGTATTATCTTCACCTTCTTCATCGAGTCCTTCGCCACGGTGCGTACGAACAACTCCTCGGGGCGTTCTATCTCGTTGTCCTTGCAGTACTGGCTGATAAGCTCGCAGAACGGCTTGCCGTAGCGGTTCGCCTTGCCCACGCCGATGCCCTGGATATTGCGCAGTTCCTCAATCTTCACGGGGTACATTGTAGCCATCTGTTCGAGCGATACGTCCTGGAATATGACGTATGCCGGCAGGTTCTGCTTGCGTGCCGTTTTCTTTCTGAGGTCTACGAGCATGTTGTAGAGCGTAGGGTCGAGCGCCGAAGCGGTTGCCTCGCTGCCTTCGTCCTCTGTGTCGGAGAAGTCGGTGTCCTCTACGTATGTGAACGGTGTAGGGTTCTTCACGTAGCGCTTGCCCGCCGCCGTCACCTTCAGCAGTCCGTAGCTCTCAATGTCCTTATGAATGTAGCCCGCAATCATTCCCTGACGAATCACGGGGTTCCATATCTTCGCTGGCATGTCCTCGCCTGCACCGAAGTCTTCGAGCTGCTCGTGGTGATGGCTCACGATGTCGTCGGTTGCGCGTCCCTTCACGAAGTCGACGATATAGTCCTGGCGGAACGCCTCCTTCACGGCGATGATAGCCTTGAGCACTATCAGCAGCGCCTCCTTGCCGTCGCGCTGCACCTTCGGATGCAGACAGTTGTCGCAGTTGCCGCAATTCTCGTGCGGATATTCCTCGCCGAAGTAGTGCAGCAGCACCTTGCGTCTGCACACCGATGTCTCGGCGTATGCGGCAGTCTCCTGCAGCAGCTGCTTGCCTATGTCCTGCTCAGCCACGGGCTTGCCCTCCATGAACTTCTCCAGCTTCTGCAAGTCTTTGTAGGCGTAGAATGCTATGCATATTCCCTCGCCGCCGTCGCGTCCTGCGCGACCCGTTTCCTGATAATATCCCTCAAGACTCTTCGGTATGTCGTAGTGTATGACGAAGCGCACGTCGGGTTTGTCGATGCCCATGCCGAAGGCTATGGTAGCCACGATGACGTCGATGCGCTCCATGAGGAAGTCGTCCTGCGTCTGCGAGCGTGTAGCCGAGTCGAGGCCGGCGTGATAAGCCGCCGCCTTTATGTCGTTGGCTTTCAGCACGGCAGCCAGTTCCTCCACCTTCTTGCGCGAGATGCAGTAGATGATGCCGCTCTTGCCAGGGTGTTGTTTGATGAATTTAATAATCTGCTTGTCGATGTCGTTCGTCTTCTGTCTCACCTCATAATAAAGGTTAGCGCGGTTGAACGAGCTCTTGAACTCCTTCGCGTCGGCTATGCCCAGACTCTTCTTTATGTCCATGCGCACCTTGTCGGTGGCTGTAGCCGTGAGCGCTATGACCGGAGCTGCGCCAATCTTGTTTATCGTAGGGCGTATGTTGCGGTATTCGGGGCGGAAGTCGTGACCCCACTCCGATATGCAGTGCGCCTCGTCGATGGCGTAGAACGAAATCTTGAACGAACGGAAGAACTCCAGGTTGTCCTCTTTGTTGAGCGACTCCGGCGCCACATAAAGCAGTTTTGTGCGGCCCTCGTGCACATCCTTGTACACCTGATTGATGGCAGCGCGGTTGAGCGACGAGTTCAGATAGTGAGCCACGCCGGTTTCCTCGCTGAGTCCGTTCACTACATCCACTTGGTTCTTCATCAGCGCGATGAGCGGTGACACCACGATTGCCGTGCCTTCCATGATGAGCGACGGCAGCTGGTAGCACAAACTCTTGCCTCCGCCTGTAGGCATGAGCACGAATGTGTCATTGCCTTCAAGCAGATTGCGTATTATTGCTTCTTGGTCGCCCTTGAACGAGTCGAACCCGAAGTGGTGTTTCAGTTGTTCGTTGAGGTTGATTGTCCCAGTCATAGTATAAAGATTTGTCTAAGTGTATCTCGAAGCCACTACTGGAGATTTGCCTTCTCCAGCTGTGCCTTTGCGTACTCCAGTGTTACGGTGAAGCTGTCGATGTTCTTGGTCGGAGCCTCGAACATAGCGTCCATCACGATCGACTCTACGATAGAGCGCAGTCCGCGTGCGCCGAGCTTGTACTCCACAGCCTTGTCTACGATGAAGTCGTATGTCTCGGGTGCGAACTCGAGCTTGATGCCGTCCATCTCGAAGAGCTTGGTGTACTGCTTTATGATAGAGTTCTTCGGCTCTACGAGGATGCGTCGCAGCGCTTCGCGGTCGAGCGGGTTGAGGTATGTGAGCACCGGCAGACGGCCGATAATCTCGGGTATCAAGCCGAACGACTTCAAGTCCTGCGGCAGGATATACTTCATGAGGTTGCCCTTGTCGATGTTGCGCACGTTCTGCACCGAGTTGAATCCCACCACGTGGGTGTTCAGACGCTGTGCTATCTTGCGCTCGATGCCGTCGAACGCACCGCCGCAGATGAAGAGTATGTTGCGTGTGTCGACGTGTATATAGTCCTGGTCGGGGTGCTTGCGTCCGCCCTTTGGCGGCACGTTCACCATTGTTCCCTCGAGCAGTTTGAGCAGACCCTGCTGCACACCCTCGCCGCTCACGTCGCGCGTGATGCTTGGGTTGTCGGCCTTGCGCGCAATCTTGTCAATCTCGTCGATGAAGACGATGCCGCGCTGCGCCGCCTCCACGTTGTAGTCGGCTACCTGCAGCAGGCGCGAGAGAATGCTCTCCACGTCCTCGCCCACGTATCCCGCCTCGGTGAACACCGTTGCGTCTACGATGGTGAACGGCACCTTCAGCAGTTTTGCTATGGTGCGTGCGAGCAGCGTCTTGCCCGTACCGGTCGAGCCGACCATGATGATGTTGCTCTTCTCTATCTCCACGCCGTCGTCCTCTGCACCTTCCGCGTGCTGCTGCAGACGCTTGTAGTGGTTGTATACGGCTACCGACAGATACTTCTTCGCATCGTCCTGACCGATGATATACTCGTCGAGATATTCCTTTATCTCTGTTGGTTTCGGCACGTCGTTGAGCGACACGTCGAATGCGCCCGAGTTCTTGCGCGTTCCCTCCGGTCCGAAGCCCGCTTCGAGCACAATCTGGTAGGCCTGCTGCGCACACGAGTCGCAGATGAAGCCGTTCAGTCCGGTGATGAGGAAGTTTACGTCCTTCTCGCTTCTTCCGCAGAAGCTACATACTTTCTTTGGCATTTTTGTTCTTCTCTTCTCTTTACTTCTTGCGTATCATTACTTGGTCGATCATTCCGTACTCCTTAGCCTCCTCGGCTGTCATCCAGTAGTTGCGGTCGGAGTCTGCCCACACCTTGTCGAACGGTGTGTGCGAGTGTTCGGAGATGATGGTGTAGAGTTCTTTCTTGAACTTCTGTATCTCGCGTGCTTCGATCTCGATGTCCGAAGCCTGACCCTGCACGCCGCCGAGCGGCTGGTGAATCATCACGCGGCTGTGCTTCAGCGCCGAGCGCTTGCCTTCCTGACCTGCCACGAGCAGCACCGCAGCCATCGAAGCCGCCATGCCCGTACACATCGTAGCCACGTCGGAGGTGATGAACTGCATGGTGTCGTAGATGCCGAGACCTGCTGTCACGCTGCCGCCGGGAGAGTTGATGTATATAGAGATGTCCTTGCCCGGGTCTACAGAGTCGAGGTAGAGCAGCTGCGCCGAGAGCGTGTTGGCTGTATAGTCGTTGATTTCGGTGCCGAGGAAGATGATGCGGTCCATCATCAAGCGCGAGAACACGTCCATCTGTGTCACGTTGAGCTGGCGCTCCTCAAGGATATACGGGTTGAGGTACTGCGCCTGAGCCTTCATCACGTCGTCGAGCATCATGCCGTTAATGCCGAGTCTACTTGTTGCGAATTTTCTAAAATCGTTCATATCTGTAAGTTTCGTTTTTTCTGAAGTTCTCTTCTGCTTCCAGTTCGTATACGCCGGCTTGCGCCAGCCGTATCTTATATATAATAATGTGTAGTTTTATATGTATGATATCGAAGCAGATACAAAGATACAAAAAATGTATCGAACAGGGCGAATATTCTGAAGAAAAATTTTCGTAGCTTTGCAACTTATCGCTTTCATTATCAGTCAAACATACAGAAACAACTAAAAAATACGAACAGATATGAAAAAGACAATCTTTTTAATGGCAATGCTGCTGGCGCTCAGCGCTGCGGCTCCTATGGCTTCCGCCGCACCGCAGTCTCACCGCAATCGTCCGCACACACAGATGGTGGACAAGAAGGATAAGGACGCTGCCGACAAGGAGGAGGGCATCGTGGCTTACTCGGATACTGTAACTGCCGACACGGCGTCTGCCGCTAACGGCGGAGCCACGTTCGACAACGATTCCCCTGTCAGTCGCGACGAACTGCTCTCGTTCTACAACAGTTTGCCAGGATGGATCATAAAGCTCTTCCTTATAGTGTGCGTTTTCGTGCCGATGCTGCTGTGCTTCCTCGCGCCTATCATTGTCGTTCTGCTCGTCATACGCTACTTCATGCGCCGCCACAAAGACCGCGTGCGACTGACTGAGATGGCTATGGAGAAGGGCGAACCATTCTCCGACGAACTGAAACCGCTCAGCAAGAAGTCGCCCGAGTATATGTGGCGCCGCGGAGTGCGCAACACGTCGATTGGTGCCGGACTCATGATTCTCTTCTGGTTCTTCGGTATGCAGTCGCTCATGGGCATAGGCGCTCTTGTGGCGTGCATCGGACTCGGACAGATGTTCATGGTGAAGTACAACTACGACAGTAAGATGCCGTGGCAGAAGCGCGACGACGAGGACGAAACCGACCATTGACCCCATTCTTTTAAAGACAGAACGATATGAAGGATACTAACGACGATCTCTCTCTTATACAGCAGGTGGCTGAGCTTCACGACAAGACGGCTTTCGACCGCCTCGTCAGGAAGTATCAGTCGCCTATAAGGCGCTTCTTCCTCCACCAGACGCTGGGAGACGCGCAGCTGAGCGACGACCTCGCGCAGGACACCTTCATAAGGGCTTATACCAGCATCGGGACGTTTCGCGGCTCGGCGGCGTTCTCCACATGGCTCTTCCGCATAGCCTACAACGTGTTCTACGACTATCGGCACCGGCTGCGCCCGTCTGCCGATGACCTCGACGCAGTGCGCCCCGCTGCAGCCGGTGCCGACCAGTCGCTCGGGATGGATGTCTACGGTGCTCTCGCCCGTCTGCCCGACGCTGAGCGCACATGCGTCACGCTACAGCTCGTCGACGGCTATCCCATCGAACGCATCGCCGCTATAACGGGCATGGCGGAGGGCACGGTGAAGTCGCATCTCTTCCGCGGAAAGCAGAAACTTACCGCATTCCTGCGGCAGAACGGATATTGATGTGCCGCGTCTTGGTTATTGATATGCTGCTTCTTGCTATTGATACGCAGCGCCCGACGGTCGCTCCTGCGGCTGAAATGAAGGTGGAAAACTAAAAGACAACGTAAAAATTCAATCATGCTATGACTGATGTAAAGAATAAAACAAGTTATGACGAGACTGTCGACGAGGCGCTTCTTCAGCGGTTCTTCGCCGACAGCGCTCGCATGGATATCGCCGACGACGGATTCACCGACCGCCTCATGCGCCGTCTGCCCGAGGAGGTGGATGCCCGCTGCTACCGTCTCTACCGCTTGTGGACGGCAGCGATGGTAGCGGTCTGCGTTGCCGTCTTCTTCTTCGTCAACGGCTTCCAGCTGCTCAAGCTGCGCGTGTGCGGAGCTGTCGGCGGTTTCCTCGGCGACGTGGCTCACGCCGTACAGGATAGGGTGGCATCGTTCTCGCTTTCCGCTTCCGTCTCCTTTCCCCCGTCAGCCGAGTGGACAACGCTGTTCCATACTTCGCTCATGATAGCGATAGCGCTTGTCGTGCTCGGCTCGCTCGTGCTGTACGACCTCAACGAATCGGTCTGATCCACAAGCCGCCTCGTCCTTCTGCTCACGAAATGTCATCGTGTAGCGTTCGGAATCCGATCGGGCGGCGAACGGAATCCAATCGGGCGGCGAACGGAATCCGATCGGGCGGCGTTCGGAATCCGATCGGACGGCGAACGGAATCCGATCGGACGGCGTTCGGAGTACGATGATTGGAGCACACAATAGTAGCGGAGGTCTCCGGCCTCCGCAGCACCAAGTCTGACACTAATAATAATGGTTAGCATCGCTGGTTGCTGCGGAGGCCAGAGACCTCCGCTACTAATATGGCTGTTTAGAAAATAAATGTGCTGAATCGCTTGGTGTTCGCTTCCTTCTGCTTCAGCTCCTCCTGCATCCGCTGCATCGCCATCTTGAAGAAAAACGTACGAAACGCCTAAACAAAAAAAGAGGATGCAACCGAAGTTGCATCCTCTTTTTGCGTGACTCGCATGGGGCTCGAACCCATGACCCCAACATTAAAAGTGTTGTGCTCTACCAACTGAGCTAGCGAGTCTCCGTATTTGCTTTATATTTCAAAAGCGAGTGCAAAGGTAGTGGTTTTTTATAAATTACGCAAATATTTTGTTTGTTTTTTACGCTTTCCACTTCTTTTTTGTCTATTTCTGTTGGTTTTCTACTGCTGTAGGCGGGTCATCGTCGTTCAGATGCTCCTTTGTGACGTAGCGCTGCCAGTAGGCTATAATGAGCGACGTGAGCGGCAGAGCAATGATCAGACCGATGAAGCCGAGCAGTGCGCCCCACACCGAGAGCGAGAGCAGCAGTATGGCTGGGTTGAGGCCCATCGCCTTGCCCATAATCTTCGGCGTGACGTACATGTCGGTGATAATCTGCACTACGCAGAAGAGGCCGAACGCCAAGCCGAACACCATCCAGAAGTCCTGTCCCGTGTCGGCAGCCTTAAGCATGGCGAGGAAGGCTGTAGGAATGAGCGCGAAGGTGTGCAGATAGGGTACGAGGTCCATCACGCCGATGAGTATTCCGAGGCCGATAGCCATAGGGAAGTCCATCAGGCTGAAGCCGATGCAGAACATCACGCCCATGCAGAGCGCCACTAAGCCCTGACCACGTATGTAGTTGTTCATCTCGCGCTCCACGTCCTGCGCCAGTTCCTGCCAGAACGGACGGTTCTTCTTCGGGAATATCTTCACCCAGCTCGTCGTGAGAAACTCGTAGTCGAGCAGTATGAAGAACGTGTAGAGCAGCGTGATACACGACGCTACGATAGACATCACGATGTTGGCTGTCTGCCCGATCACGGCGAAGAGCTTCGGCATCGTCGTCTTCAGCGTGTCGCTGAAGTCCTTGCTTTTGAAGAAGCGCTCCAGCGCCTCCTGATTGTTTATAGCCCAGTCTTTCGCCATGCGCGAGAAGTCGTTGGTGTGCGTTGTCTGGTGCAGCCAGTGGAGGATGAACTCGTACAGTTTCTGGAACTGGCTCACCATCGGCGGCACGATGAAGTAAACAAGCAGTCCGATTACGGACAGAATGGCGAGCATGGCGATGATGATAGCCAGGGCGCGCACCTTCACGTGCATGCGATACTGTATGAACTTCACCATCGGGTAGAGCAGATATGCCAGGAACCATGCGATGAAGAAGGGCAGCAGCACGCTGCTCAGATAGTTGGTGATGGCGAAGACGGCTATGGCTATGCCGCCGACGGCTGTCCAGCGCATCACTTTGTCGAATGTAATCTTTTGTTCGTTCATATTATTGTTCCATTGCTTTCTTGTAGCACTCGCGGCAGAGCGGCTCATACTCGGCCTGTTCGCCGATGAGCACCTGGTTCTGGTCGTGCACAAGACGATGACTCACGTAGGCGAGCGCTCCGCACTTCACGCAGATGGCGTGCACCTTCGTCACTTCGTCGGCTACGGCGCACAGAGCCGGTATCGGGCCGAAGGGAGTGCATTGAAAGTCCATGTCCAGGCCGGCTATTATCACGCGCACGCCGTTGTTGGCAAGCTGGTTGCACACCGCTACGAGGTCCATGCCGAAGAACTGCGCCTCGTCTATGCCCACCACGTCGAAGTCGTAACCGTCCGTGCTTGTGGTGTGACTGCTCAGGTAGTGCAGAATCTCGGCTGACGTGGAGAGCGGCACCGACATCACGGAGTTGCGGTCATGGCTCACCACCTCCTCCTCAGAATAGCGTGTGTCTATCTGCGGCTTGAATATAACAACTCTTTGGCGAGCGAAGGTAGCTCGCTTTATGCGGCGTATAAGTTCCTCGGTCTTGCCCGAGAACATCGAACCGCATACTACTTCAATTCTTCCTTGGCGATACTTCTCGCCCTCTAAATTTGCTTTCATTGTGAGTACAAATTTACGAATACGTTTTAAAAATTGCAAAGAAACGACATGTTTTTTTGCCGTTCTTGATTAATATAACTATATTTGCCCACAATATGGGTATATTATATATTGTGCCTACTCCGGTGGGCAATATGGAAGACATGACGATGCGTGCCATCCGCATATTGAAAGAGGCAGATCTGGTGCTTGCCGAGGACACTCGCACATCGGGCATTCTGCTTCAGCATTTCGATATAAAGAACCGGCTGATGTCGCATCACAAGTTCAACGAACACGGCACAACGGCATCCGTAGTCGAACGTCTGAAGGCTGGCGAGACGATAGCGCTCATCAGCGATGCCGGCACGCCCGGAATCAGCGACCCCGGCTTCTTTCTCGCTCGCGAGGCGGCTAAAGCCGGCATCACGGTGCAGTGTCTGCCCGGCGCTACGGCGTTCGTTCCGGCTATCGTAAGCTCGGGTCTGCCGTGCGACCGCTTCTGCTTCGAGGGATTCCTGCCGCAGAAGAAAGGCCGCCAAACGCTGCTGCAGTCGCTGCAGACCGAGACGCGCACGATGATATTCTACGAGTCGCCTTACCGACTGGTGAAGACGCTCGAGCAGTTTGCCGAGTTCTTCGGCGAAGACCGTCAGGCGAGTGTCTGCCGCGAGATATCCAAGCTGCATGAGGAGAGCGTGCGCGGCACGCTGGCTGAGATAATAGCACACTTCAAGCAGACCGAGCCGCGCGGAGAAATCGTAGTTGTAGTGGCTGGCTGCGCCGGCGTTGACATCTCGGCACGCAAGGCGCTCAAGGAGCAGGCTAATGAGAAGAAGCCGAAGCTGAGTAACAAGGAACGCTACGCTATGCGCGAAGCGGCGCCTGCGGAGTTCAAGAAGAAGAAATTCAGAGACGAATAATAAAAAAAACAAAACGATATGAAAAAACTATCTTTAGTATTATTATCTGTGGTGTTGCTGTCAGTGACATCATGCGATTTCATTAGCAAGTCAAAAGAAGGTAACGCACCTAACGTAGAGCAGACCGACTCGCTCCAGCGAATCATCTCGCAGAAGGACAACGAGATTAACGACATGATGGAGACGTTCAACCAGATTCAGACCGGTCTGCGCGAGATAAGCGAGGCTGAGAACCGCGTCACCGTAGCACAGACTGGTGAGGGAGCAAGCAGCCGCAAGCAGATGCTCGAGGACGTTCGCTTCATCTCGTCTACAATGCAGCAGAACCGCGCTTTGCTCGAGAAACTTCGCCAGCAGTTGCGCGAGTCGAGCATCAAGGGCGACCAACTGCGCCGCACTATCGACGAACTCGTAGCGCAGATCAACGACAAGGAGCAGCAGCTGCAGCAGTTGCGCGCCGAACTCGACGCTAAGAACATACACATCGCCGACCTTGACAAGACCATCACCGGCCTTAACGACAACGTATCGTCGCTGCAGGAGGAGTCGTCGAAGAAGACCGAGACTATCAACGACCAGAACGCACAGCTCAACACCGCATGGTTCGCGTTCGGCACAAAGAGAGAACTGAAGGATCAGCGCATCATCGACGGATCAAAGGTGCTGCAGTCGAACTTCAACAAGAGCTACTTCACAAAGATCGACATCCGCGTGCAGAAGGAGATAAAGCTCTACTCTAAGTCGGCTAAGATTCTCACTATGCACCCCTCAAGCTCTTACACCTTGCAGCAGGATGCCAACAAGCAGTACGTTCTGCGCATCAGCAATCCGCAGATCTTCTGGTCTACCAGCAAGTATCTCGTAATCCAGGTTAAGAAGTAATTGCGCACGAATCATTATACAGACGACAAATGCGCATAGGTGTAATCGTAGCAATGGACAAGGAGTTTGCACAGCTGCAGACTCTTGCGTCCGACAAGAAGGAACAGACCGTTGCGGGCCGCACTTTCGTTGTGGGCCGCATCGGTGAGAACGAAATTGTAATGCAGAAGTGCGGCATCGGAAAGGTGAACGCAGCGGTTGGAACGTCGGAGATGATTGCGGCGTTCCATCCCGACCTGGTCATCTCTACCGGCGTGGCTGGCGGTGCCGACACGAGTCTTGAGGTTTGCGAGGTGGTGGTGAGCACGGCTTGCTGCTACCACGATGTTTATTGCGGCGACGAGTGCGCAATGGGTCAGGTGCTCGGCATGCCCGAACGCTTCGAGAGCGACGCCGCTCTCGTTGAGAAGGCCACATCGCTCAACTGCCACACGCAGGTTTACGCCGGACTCATCGTCACCGGCGACTGGTTTGTCAACTCTCGCGAGAAGATGCAGCAGATTCTCGACAACTTCCCAACGGCAATGGCTGTAGACATGGAGAGCTGCTCTATAGCGCAGACCTGCCATATCTATAACACGCCGTTCGTCAGCTTCCGCATCATCAGCGATATTCCGCTCAAAGACCACAAGGCACAGATGTACTACGACTTCTGGGAGCGTATGGCTGAAGGGTCGTTCGAAGTGACGAAGGCGTTCCTTGAAAGAGTATAAAAGCCCCTCCCAACCCTCAAGCCCCTCCCAACCCTCCCCGTCGGGGAGGGCTTAGGATAGTTTAGAAAAGAATAGCCCTTGGCTTAGAAAGGCCTAAGAAGGCTTAGCTAGGCTTAGACGCCGCCTTCCCCTCAGCCTTTCCCTTGGCTTAGAAAGGCCTAAGAAGGCTTAGTCCGGCTTAGACGCAGCCTTCCCCTCGGCTTAGACGCAGCCAAAAACAATAAAAAAGACAATGAAAAAAATACCAAGTTTCACAATAAACCATAACACCCTCTTGCGCGGCATCTACGTTTCGCGCAAAGACTCAGTAGGTGGCGACACCGTAACCACATTCGACATCCGCATGAAGGAGCCTAACCGCGAGCCAGCGTTGCATCCCGGCGCACTCCATACCATCGAGCATCTCGCTGCTACATATCTGCGCAACGATGCCGAGTGGAAGGACCGCATCGTGTATTGGGGCCCGATGGGCTGCCTCACGGGCAACTATCTGCTGATGCGTGGCGACCTTGAGCCGCGCGACATCGTAGATCTCATGCGCCGCACGTTCCGCTTCGTGGCAGACTTTGAGGGCGAGATACCGGGTGCCGAGCCGCAGGACTGCGGCAACTGGCTGCTTCACGACCTGCCCATGGCACGTTGGGAGTCGCGCAAATACTGCGAGGAGGTGCTCGACGTAATCACCGACGCCAATATGGTGTATCCGCAGAAGTAGAGAAAACGAGAATATCTATATATTTAATAGGTATAAACTTGTAAAAAACAAGTGTTGACAAGAAAAAGTTAGCAAAATATTTTGCCGAACCACCGAAATTGCTTACCTTTGCACCGCTTTACAAAAGCACGGGATGTAGCGCAGTTGGTTAGCGCACGCGTCTGGGGGGCGTGAGGTCGCAAGTTCGAGTCTTGTCATCCCGACCTGATACGGGGTAGAATGTTCAACATTCTACCCCATATTTTTTGTATCTGTAGGATTGTATGGCAACAGTAAAAATCGTAAATGTTCATAACACATGAAATCGTTATAATATATAATTAGTGTTATTGATTAAGTACGTGAAAAAATCCTCCATATCTGCCAGCATTGTCGTAACCCGCACATTATCAATGCAATAATGGCTGGTAGATATCACGCAAAAAAGCGATATCTACCAGCCAATCTGCCAGCTTCGGTTCTTGCGGTTTATCGCAAGCTGCTTGGGTTTATGTCAAATTCGTCCTTGAAGCACTTGTTGAAGTACGAGGGAGAGGTGAAGCCCACCTCGTATGCAATCTCGGAAACACTCTTTTCGGTCTTTTCCAACAGCTGACGAGCCTTCGTGAGTCGCGCCTTGCGCAGCAGTTCCACTGGCGTCTGACCCGTCAGAGCCTTCACCTTTCTATATAGCTGCACGCGCGAGAGTCCTATCTCTTCGCCCAATCGCTCCACCGAGAAGTCGCTGTCACCGAGATTCTCCTGAATAGCCGAGCGCAGTCTGCCCACGAACGACTTGTCGGCTGCGTTCAGTTTCTCCTCTTCCTCCGCCTCCTGCTTGTCGCCGGCGAACACCGACCGCAGCATTACGCGCGAACGCATCAGGTTTTCGATGCGCGAGAGCAGCACCTGACCCGAGAACGGCTTCGTGATATACGAGTCGGCGCCCGTGTCATAGCCCTCCTTGCGCTGTTCCGAGAGCGAGCGTGCCGTGAGCAGCACCACCGGAATATGGCTCGTTGCGGTGTCCGCCTTCAGTCGTTTTGTGAATTCCAAGCCGTCCATCACCGGCATCATCACGTCGCACACCACCAGTTTCGGCACCTCGCGGCGTGCTTTCTCCAAGCCCTGCTCGCCGTTAGTAGCCTCCGACACGTTGTACTTGTCCTGCAGAATAGATCGCAGGTAGGCACGCATGCCGTTGTTGTCGTCGATGATGAGCACGAGCGGACGCTCTGCGTCGAAGTCCTCGGCGTTCGTAATGCGGTTTGAGTTCTCTTTCGGCGTGCTGTCGGTGGCAATATAGTTGTCGTCCACCAGCCCCTTCTCCGCCTGAGTTGCAGCCGGCGCATCCTTTGCAGGGTCGTAACCTGGCTGCGAGTCGGGCAACTTAATGACGAATGTTGTACCCTTGCCATCCTCGCTCTCGGCGTGAACGTCGCCGTGGTGCATGTCTATGTACGCCTTCACGAGCGACAGGCCGATGCCCGTACCGCCGATGGCGCCCTTCGCCTGGTAGAAGCGCTCGAAGAGATGCGGCAGCTCCTCAGCCGGAATGCCCTTGCCCGTGTCGGCTATGCGCAGCGTGTAGCTGTGGTCGCTGTGTAGCAACGAGATGCTGATGCTTCCTTTCTCGGGCGTATACTTCAGTGCGTTCGACATTATATTAAAGTATACATGCTCCATCTTGTTGCGGTCGGCAATCAGCATCGCATCGTTCTCCACGCCCGACACATCCACGTGTATCGTTATGCCGCGGCGAGCCGCCACCGTGCGGAAGTCCTCTGTCCATGTCGTCAGTTCCTGCTGCAGGTAGAAGCGGTTGAGGTGCAGCTCAGCCTTGTTGTTCTGCACCTTGCGGAAGTCGAGAATCTCGCCCACAAGTTGTATCAGTATTCGCGTGTTGCGCTGCACCATCTCCAGCATCGAACGCTGCCCACCCTTTATCGTCGGGTCTTCGAGCAACTGTTCTGCAGGTCCGGCGATGAGCGTCAGCGGTGTGCGCAGTTCGTGACTCACGTTCGTGAAGAACTGCAGCTGCGTCTGCGTCATTTCCTCCATCTCCGCCGTCATTTTGCGCTGCTGTTCCATCGAGGCTTTCAGCTGTCGGTTGATGCGGGTACGGGTGAAGAACGCGTAGACGGCTGCGGCGCACATCACGATGAGCAGCACTACGAACACGAGCAACACGAGCAGGTAGATGCGTTGCGTGTTGAAGTCGTTGGCAGCCTTGTCCACACGCGAGCGAAGCGTAGAGAGATGGTCCTGCTGTCTTACCGTCTCGTCGTACTGCATGAGCAGCACTCGAGCGTTGTTGCGCGTCACGAGTGCAGACGAGAGCTGGGTCTCTCTGTTGTATTTCTTTCCCGTCAGTATGTTTATGGCGAGCTGCATCACCTCATCGCCGCGAGTGGGGTAGGTGTACGAGGCGAAGAGAGTGCCGTTGTTCACGAGTTCCATGCCTCCGCCATTCTGCGGCATGGCGTCGATGCCGCAGATTTTTATGTGCGAGAGGTCGAGTCCGTGCTTTTCGGCGGCGCGGCGTGCGCCCATAGCCATGCGGTCGTTATGTGCAAACACGCAGTCGAACTCGTTGTGCGGTTTCGAGAGCAGCGAGTCGATGGCGCGGAATGCGCCCTCCTCAGTCCAGTCGGCGTTCAGCTGTTCCACAATGCTCAGTCCCGGTCGGCAAGCCACCAAGCTGTCGAAACCCTGCTTGCGCTCTATCGCCGGCGACGACGTAGAGAGTCCGCACAGCTCCAGTATGCGTCCGCCGTCGGTTAGTGCGCCCGACAGATATTCGCCCATCGAACTGCCTATCTCCTTGTTGTCTGCGCCGATATACGCCGTGTACTTGTTCGACCGTGTGCGTCGGTCGAAGATAATCACCGGTATGCCCTTTTCGTATGCGCGGTCTATCGCAGGCGATATGCTCACCTGACCCGGCGCCACGATGAGCAGGTCTACGCCTTCGTCCACGAACTTGTTTATCTGTTCGGTCTGCAACTGCACGTTGTCGTTAGCCGAACTGATGCGCAGGTCTACATCGTTGTAGTAGAGTGCGGCGATGCGTAGCTCCTCGTTGAGCTTCTCGCGCCACACGTCCTCCGAGCATTGCGACACGCCTATGACGAAGCGCTTCGGCTGACTGGTGCATGAGATTATCAGTGGGAGCAGAAACAGAAGGAGATACTTGCAGAAACTGCGTGCTGAGTGTTTCATTAGATATGTTGTTTTTAAGTTGTTTGTATTTATCGGGGTAGGAAAAACCACGCTTCCTACTATTTGTTTGAACTTTATCGCTTAAATTCGCTGCTAATATAGCAAAAATAATGCATTTGTGCATATTATTCAAGCATTTTTGTTTCATGCAACATAATTACAACAGCGTGAACGATATGTTGAATATCGGTTGGTTGCTTATTTCTATCTTTGCAATGTCAAAAGGAAAAAAACATTGAAAGACCGTAAGGCTTCAAATCTTTAAAGAAAACACATCTAACGAAAATGCATAGATTGGATAATGATATAGATTGTTAATAGATTTTAATTAGTATAGTTGTTTAAGTATAGTTGATTAGGTTAGTAAGTAGTTAGTTAGTAGATTGATAATCGGGACACATACTTTGTAAAAACACATAGGGCTGCATCAAGACTCTCCAAACAGAGTTTTGATGCAGCTCTTTTTTTATTTCTTTGTATTAAGTAGATGCGTTCTCTTTACATTAATAAGACAAGTCGATTGCAACCGGATACACACGGTAAGGATCGAAGTATTCCATGCAGCTGTTCACCATTGCCTGCAAATCGGCCTTGGCAACACCATGGAAAACCTGCTTGCCGTTTATCTTAACAGTTACAGGCTTCTTGAGGTCCACCAACTGTTCGTTGAGATACACCCTCAATTTGCCACCGGTAGCCATAGTGTATTTGCGATTGAACTTCAGGTCGATGCCCCACATCTTGTCCTTCATCGTCGTAACGTATTCTACGTCACTTACCTTGATAGAAACCACGTTCTTGTCGATATCCATCTCGTAGTATGTTCTTGCCTCTGACGGGCGTGCCAGCACCTGCAGGTTATAGAATCCCGAACGATGTCTGCCATCCATTTCGAAGTCCTCCCAAAGCACCGTCTTCGGATACGGATTGCGCACAAACTGCTTGAGCCAAGGTGTGGTCAGTCCGTAAGTGATGTGGTGCTGCATGCCAGGCAAGAGGTTGATGCGATGGCGGAAGATGGGCGTGTTGTCCACAGCCAACGGACGAGCCAGTTGCACAGAGTCGAAAGCCACTTGGGTGAACCATGTGAGGTCGTTGCGATAAAACCCCGTGTCGTCAGCACCCGTAAGCAGCGAGAAACCGATATTGGCACAGTTCTCTACCGGCGCATTCTTCAGCGGTTCGCCACCTGCCATCGGACCCGCTGCCGCCCAATAGTCGGCGTAGAAAGAGGCGAGTCGCTGACTGCCATAACCACCCTCGCTGATGCCGAACACGTAGAGTCGGTTGGCGTCCACCTCGCCGCTCGTCAAACCCAAACGAATAAGCTTTTCGAAGGCATACTGCTTCGACAGATGCCACCAGCGATAGTATTCGCCCTCGTTCGGAATCTGCGGAATGAAATAGATAGACGGCGCATCCTTGAAGCCAAGACCCAGTTCGATACCATTCGACCATTCTCTGTCCTTCGAGCCCGAACCGTGTGTGTAGAGGAAGAGCGGGTATTTACCATTGGCAGCCACACCCTTTTTGCCGTAATAATAAGGCATGACCGCATTAGGCTCCAGGCATTGCGGCAAGTGCCAGGCACTGTTCTTAGCCAGCTTCAGTTCGGCAGGCTCTATAAGCTTTTCCTCCTGCAGCGCATTGTTCGCCTCGCACCATGCTGTCCAAACCATCTTCTGATAGTTGGCTATGTCCTTGTTCTTTATTGCTGTCTGAAGCTCAGTGTCGAGAGGAGTGTTCTTAGCGTAGTCGGCCTTGCCGTCCTGCTCCAATGCTTTCTGCTCGGCTTGAAGCGACTGCTCGAAGTAGTCGTTCACCTTTTTCTGCAAGTCCTGCGATTGCGCCGTTGTGTGAGTAGAATAGGTTAGTGAGGCAATAGCCATCACCGCATAAATCATTTTTTTCATATTTATAAAATGCTATTTGATGTTGATAGACAATGTCTCCTTTGGCAGACCCTCAGCCGACACGCTCAGCGTAGCCTTGCCCTGCTTTGTGCCTTCCACCACGACAACCAGCTCGCCACTGAAGAGCGGCATCTCCGTCGAGTTGAACGCCACGAGCGATGTTGCGTCGCCGTTGCAAGCCGCACGGAACTTCGCTGCGCCCGTCACCTCGAACTTCATCTTGTTCGTAGCCGTCGGGCACGGCGTGCCGTCCTTGTCCACTACCGACACCTTCACGAACGCCAGGTCCTCGCCCTTGGCAGCGATGCTGCTGCGGTCGGCTTCGAGCACGATGCGTGCCGGATCGCCCGCCGTGCGCACCGTCTGTTCGCCCATCACCGATCCGTCGTAGTTGTAAGCCACCACCTTCATCTCGCCCGGCTCGTACTTCACGTTGTTCCAGCGCAGGCGGTAGCGGTCGAGGCGTGTGTTGGGGTTCTTCACTATTCTGCCCTGACTCTTACCGTTCACGAAAAGTTCAGCCGACGGCGCATTGGTGTAGCAGTAAACCGGCGTCACCTCGCCCTCGCGTCCCGGGAACGTCCAGTGGGGCAGCACGTGCAGCGTGTTCACGTCCGTGCGCCAGTGCGAGCGGTACAGCCAGAAGCGGTCTTTAGGCAGTCCGGCGAGGTCGCAGATGCCGAAGTAGCTCGAACGCGACGGCCAGTATTCGTCGTACGGCGACGGCTCGCCCAGATAGTCGTAGCCAGTCCATACGAACTCGCCTATCACATAGTCGCGGTCGTCCTGCATACGCCAGTCGTCGTCCGGCAGATTGCTCCACGGACAATACTCCACGTCGTACGACGAGCACTGTCCGTCGGCATATTTCTTCGAGTCTGACGGCTCCACGGGGAATTTGTACACGCCTCGCGAGCTCACCGTCGACGCCGTCTCCGAACCTAAGAGGAAACCCTTCGGCAGTTGCTTTATGTTTTTGTCGTACTTATGCACACGATAGTTGAAGCCCGGCACGTCCATCACCTGCGCGAAGCCCGATGCGAGCGCCGCTTCAGCCTGGTCCATGCCCTGCGTCACGGGTCGTGTAGGGTCGTACTTGTGGCAGAGCGCCTGCAGATGTTCGCTTATTTGGTGACCTTCTTCGCTCCATTGCTCAGGTATCTCGTTGCCGATGCTCCACATCACGATAGACGGATGGTTGCGGTGGTTGCGCACGAGGTTCTCTATGTCGCGGTCAGCCCACTCCTTGAAGTTCAGCGCGTAGCCGTTCTTGCATTTCGGGTATATCCACATGTCGAAGCTCTCCGCCATCACCATCATACCCATCGAGTCGCAGACCTCCATCTGCCACGTCGACGGCATGTTGTGCGCCGTGCGTATGGCGTCGCATCCCATGTCCTTCATCGTGCGAATCTGACGGATGAGCGCCGCTTTGTTCACGGCTGCGCCCAGCGGACCGAGGTCGTGGTGCAGACACACGCCCTTTATCTTGCGCTGCTTGCCGTTCAGCTGAAAGCCGTCGTACTGCGCCACACGCACCGTGCGTATGCCCACCTTCTGCTGTGTCTGGTCTATAAGTCGGTTGTTGCGGTAAAGACGTGTGACGAGCTTATATAAATAAGGTGTCTCCGGCGACCATAGCTGTGCGTTCTCAACCGTAAGGCGCTTCTCCACGTCGCTCGTTGTCTTTGTCTGCGCTACCGTCTTGCCCTCGTTGTCGATGAGCAGGTTCTCCACCACGAGCCCTTTCTCCGCATTGTTGATGTTCGTGCAGACGCTCACCTCCGCCTTGCTGTCCGCAATCTGTTCGGTGCGGAAGTAGCTTCCCCACGGGTTGATGCTTGCGCGGTCGGCGGTCGTTACGAGCTGAACGGGGCGGTAGAGTCCGCCGCCGGGGTACCAGCGCGAACTCTCCTCGCGGTTGTTGAGGCTCACGCTGATTTCGTTCTTGCCTTTCTTCAGATACGGCGCCGCATCCACGCGGAAGGCGTTGTAGCCGTACGCCCAGTGACCAGCCAGCTTGCCGTTGATGTACACGTGCGGGTCAGCCATGGCGCCGTCAAACTCCAACACGGCGGTCTTTGGCAGACGCTTTATGTCGATGGTAGTCTTATAGTAGCCGCGACCAATCCAAGGCAGAGCGCCCGAGCGTCCCGACTTCTCCGTCTTCTCCGTCTCGCCGTTCTGCGCGATAGCCACATACTGCAGGTCCCATTTCTTGTCGAACGGTCCGTTTATAGCCCAGTCGTGCGGTATTGTCACCGACTTGTAGTTGATGCTGTCGCGTGAGAACTGCCATTGGCGCAGGTTCTGCGTCGTGCGTTGCGCCGTAGCCGAGAGGGCTGACAGAAGAGCGAGTGAAATTAATGTTGATTTGTTCATGTTTTTAAAGATGTTGAGATGTTGAGGTGTTGAGATGGTGAGAGTTGAGAGTTGAAAGTTGAGAATTGAAAGTTGAGAATTGAGAGTTGAAAGTTGAAAGTTATGATATGCAATGCAATCTCTATATTGAATAAAGAAAGGCAACTGCAAAGGTAATCAAAACTTTCAACTTTCAACTCACAATTCTCAATTATTTAAAAGCATCCAGCGCCGCCGTCTGATCGGATTGCGTTCGCCGCCCGATCGGATTGCGTTCGGTGTCCGATCGGATTGCGTTCGCCGCCCGATCGGATTGCGTTCGGTGTCCGATCAGATTGCGTTCGGCGTCCGATCGGATTGCGTTCGGTGTCCGATCGGATTCCGTTCGGTGTACGATGACATAAGTCCGAGGTTTGGGCGACTTTCCTTTACACTTTCCACTGCCCGCAGCCCACTTCTTGCTTATTTAAAACCTGCTACTTATGCTTTAATGTGTTAGAACTTCAGACCCACGCTGAGCGTGTATGCTAAAAAACATACGGCATCACGCCGAACGATTACTCGCACGGGTGATGCCGTATATACGTCTTTTTTCAGTATTGTAAAGTAGATCCTTTGCTACTTCAGGTTATAGACAGCGTATTTCGCCCTGCCTTTGACCATGACCTTGTTGTAGGGCTTGGTCGGGAATACGAGGTTGGTCATAGCCATGCGACCTTCTGCGTCGAACGCCTCGATGCTGCAGCGGTCGATGAACACTCTGAGCTGAGTCATCTTGCCGTGAACCGGAGCTGTTGTGACGGCAGAGAAGTCGTCGCTGAAGTCCTTCAGTCCGCTCTTTGAGCGGTCGACGGTGAACGTGCGAATCTTGTCGTCGTAAACCATCACCACCTTCTCGCCCTTTTCGTTGAGGAGAGTGATTGTGGCTGTGCCCTTGAGTGTAACCACCAGTTCGCACGACTCGCTCAGTGTCTTTGTAGACTTCTTCGGGCGTGCCGCTGTCATCTCAGGCGACGGAGTTACGCCGCAGTAGGTGTTGCCCTGATACTCGTAGAGGTCGAGGTCGCGCGGAATGGAGTTGGCCGAGCGATACTGCATTGTAGGAACCTGGTTGGCATACTGCCAGTTGCTCATCCATGCCATAGCCACGTGGCGACCGTTAGGAGCGTTGTCGAAGGTCACGGTAGCGTAGTGGTCCTTGCCGTAGTCCATCCAGCGTGTCACCTCAGGTGCTGTCTCGCATGTGAACTTCTTACCGTCGAAGTCGCCTACGAAATACTGTGTAGCCGAACCACCGAACGGACCGCCGGGGTTGACGTTGCACATGAGAAGCCACTTATATGTGTCGGTGCCGCGCACGCGCAGTTTCATAAGGTCGGGGCACTCCCATACGCCGCTGTGGTTGCCGTATTCGGCACCGAACTGGCTCTCGAGTTTCCAGTCCTTAAGGTCGTCAGACGAGTATATGTCCATGTGCTGACCCTCGGCAAGAATCATGTTCCACTTCTTGATATCCTCATTCCAGAACATGTGTGGGTCGCGGAAGTCGGGTGTGCTGCTTGTGATTATGGGGTTGCCCTCGTGTTTTGTGAACGTCATGCCGTTGTCGTTGCTGTAGGCGAGGCTCTGCGTCTGGTTCTCGCCAGCCGATGTGTACATAGCCACTACGGCATCCTTACCGAATCCGGCAGTATTGTTGTGGTCTACCACAGCCGAACCAGAGAATATAGTGCCCCATGCGTCAGGCTCAATAGGCGTACCCTCAAACTTCCAGTGCATGAGGTCGGTAGACGTAGAGTGACCCCATGTCATGTTCTCCCACTGCGATCCGTACGGGTTGTACTGGAAGTAGAGATTCCATACGCCGTCCTTGTAGAACATGCCGTTCGGGTCGTTCATCCATCCGTAAGTAGGAGTGTGGTGGTATACGGGGCGATACTGCTCGCGGTTGGAGAGGTCGAGCGAGTCGGCGTACTTCATGTTCTTCCAGCAGGTGAAGCTCGCGATGCCGCCATCGTTGCGGTAGGTGCCGTTCACGTGGATGTCGAAAGAGATATTGCTGTTCTCCTTATACTCGTCGAGGAAGAACGGCACATAATAGTCGATGTGGTTTGAAGCCAGACGTATGTTGAACGCCTTCACCTGATTGTTGCCGTCTATGACCTTCACGTTGCACATCTCAGCCTTCTCCTGCACCGGCAAGAGCAGGTATTTCTGCGATTTGTCAACACGATAGATGCAGTGGTTGCTACTGAGAAAATGGGTCTGCTGCGCCGAGGCTGTCATTGCAAGTCCTACGAGGAGCGACGCTGCCGCTGTGCGGCTGAAGAAAGATTTGTCCATATTTTATATAGGTTTTTAGAATAATCGAAATTGCCGAGCCGATAGATTCTCGGTTTCTGCTGCAAAATTAAGCTATATGTCTAAATCTGTATAACATTTATGTTTCCTAAAATTGCAGAAAACAGCGTATGAAACAATTATTGAGCGAATTGTTTAAAATATTGTGTACACTTTTCGATAAATTACTTAACTTTGCTAATGAAAGCATTAAAACCTTACATGTATTTATGAAAACCAGAATCTCTAATACATTATTTATATTATTAGCGACGCTTGTTACGCTCAGCGGTTGCTCCAATCACTATAAATATAAGATAGGTGTATCGCAGTGCGTAGGCGGTGCGTGGCGCGATAAAGCCAACGTAGAGATGCTCTCAGCGCAGCACCTCTACGACAATGATGTGAAGGTGATAATAAAGAACGCCGACAATAACAACGAACGCCAATGCCTGCAGATAGACAGTCTTGTGGACGAGGGTGTCGACTTGCTTGTGGTTTCGCCTAATGACTACCATGCTCTGAATGGTAGTCTGCAACGCGCTCGCGAAAAGAACATCCCTATTGTTTTCTTCGACCGCACTACAGCTCTGAAAGACTATACCGCTTATATCGGTGGCGACAACGTTGAGGCAGGACGCAAGATGGCGGAGTATGCAGTCTTGCTATGCCGTGACAGTGTTAAGACAGACGGACGACGCCCTATTGTGTTGGAGATGACCGGCCCGCTCGCAATATCGCCTGCCGCACAGCGCCACGCCGGATTTAGCGAAATCATCAGCAAAAATCCGTCAATCGACTATCGTCATGTGCCAAGTCAATGGTCGTATGACGACTGCAAGCGCATTATGCGTGAATGGCTGAAGAATGGCAAGGCGGTAGATGTAGTGTTCTGTCATAGCGACCTTGCTGCTGTGGGAGCTTACGAGGCTGCAAAAGAGTTGCACAAAGAGCGTGAGATACGCTTTCTTGGCATCGACGGACTGCCGGGCGAGGGTCTTGACGCTGTGCAGAACGGACAACTCGCCGCGTCGTACATCTATCCTACGCATGGCGAGGAAGTGATTGCTCTCGCTCTGCGCATACTTGAGGGTAAGCCGTTCGAGCGTACGAATAACCTGAAAAGCATTGTCGTCACGCCGCAGAACGTGGCAGACATAGCGCTGAGCAGCCACTCGCTGATGAAGCAGAACCGATATCTCGCCACTATACAGTCGAAACTCGAAACGTATCTCGGCTTTTTTCATCTCCAGCGCACGCTGCTCGCTGTGGCATTCCTCATTATTCTGTTGCTTGCTGTAGCTGTTTTCACTACATGGCGTGCTGTGAAAGCCACACGTCGTGCCAACCGTCGAATGCGCGAACTGAATGATGAGCAGACTCGATTCTTCACAAACGCATCGCATCAGTTGCGTACTCCGCTCACGCTTATAGCTGGACCAATCAACCAACTCGCAGAAGGCAAGGGCGACCAGCAGCAGCTCGTGGGCATCGTGCAGCGCAACGTAGAACAGTTGCAGCGCCTTGTGAGCGACGTGCTGCTGTTTCGTCGCGAGAACAGCGCCACCGTTGACGACACTACCGTAACTACCGACGAGCAACTCTTAGCAAGTCGCAAGGCTGTGCAGGAGAGTCGTCACGACACACTTATCAACGACAATGCTGAGGAACTCACCACGGTGCTCATTGTAGACGACAACGCCGACATGCGTGCTTATCTGCGCACGCTGCTGCTCGACCGCTACTATGTGATAGAAGCAGCCGACGGACAGAGCGGACTGAAGCTCGCAGTGGAGAGTGTGCCCGACATCGTAGTGTCGGACGTGATGATGCCCGTAATGGACGGACTCGCCTTCTGCACCCGTCTTAAGCAACACGAGGCAACAAGCCACATTCCCGTTTTGCTGCTTACAGCACGCAGCAGCGAGCAGCAGCACATCGAAGGATTGCAGACCGGTGCCGACATATACATGACAAAGCCGTTCAGCGCCGACTTGCTGCTTGCCAACATCGCGTCGCTGCTTGCCAATCGTCAGAAGCTGCGCCAACTGTTCAACACTCAAAACCTCTATACTCAACACCTCAACACCACACCATCTCAACATTCAACATTCAACACTCAACATTCTACATCCCCTTCGCCCGACCGCCGCTTCCTCGATACCTTCCTCAAGGCAATGGAGAAGCACATGTCGAATACCAATCTCAAGATAGAAGATCTGGGCGACGAGGTTGGACTCTCGCGTGTGCAGCTCTATCGCAAGGTGAAGGCGCTTACGGGCATGACTCCCGTCGAGATTTTGCGCGAGACACGACTCAAGCACGCCATGCAGCTGCTCAAAACAACAGATAAAACAGTATCAGAAATAGCTAACGAAGTGGGATTTGCCACCCCGGGCTACTTCTCCTCATGCTTCAAAAAGCAGTATGACAAGTATCCGACAGATGTCAGAGAGGAGATGAAGGTTTAGCTTTTCGTGAAAAATATGAAAAAAAACTCAACGTTTTTGACTATTTAGTCAACGATTGTTGCATGTAACATGAGTGATATTTTGTGAACGATTCATGAAATGTCACTCATCTTTTGTTTTATAACTTTGCAACCGTAAAACTTAAACCCACAACAAAAAACGTAAAACTTATGAAAAAAGCAAAAGTAGCTTTAGTAGGTATGCTCATGCTCGCTGGGTCAGGCGCATATGCTCAGACCAACGGCATCGGTGGAACAGTGACCGACAACGCCGGTGAACCTATTATCGGTGCATCGGTTAAGGTTAAGGGCTCCACGAACATGGGTACAGTGACGGATATCGACGGCAACTTCAAACTTGACGTGAAGCCAGGCGAAACTCTTATCATCTCTTATATAGGTTGTAAAGACCAGGAGGTGAAGGCAGGCGAAAACCTCAAGATTGTGCTTCAGGACAACTCAGAGGTTCTCGGCGAAGTGGTAGTAACGGGTTATCAGGTGCAGCGCAAGGCCGACTTGACCGGTTCTGTATCTGTAGTAAGCACCAAAGATCTCAAGTCGACAGCCGACACAGATCCTATGCGTTCGCTTCAGGGCAAGGTGCCGGGCATGACTATCACCACCGACGGTTCGCCAGTTGGCACCGGTACGGTTCGCATTCGTGGTATCGGTTCGTTCAATTCTTCTCAAGATCCTCTCTTTGTTATCGACGGTGTGCCTACCACCACAACCCTCAACTCGCTCAACATGAACGATATTGAGAGTATGCAGGTGCTCAAGGATGCTGCTTCTGCATCTATCTATGGTTCGCGTGCTGCCAACGGCGTTATCATCATCACCACAAAGCATGGCAAGAAGGGTAGCAAGCTGAATGTTGACTTCTCGGCAAACCTTACTGCTCAGTTCTACAACTCGCAGTCGATGATGAAGCTCTGCAACACCTCAGAGTATGCAACGGCAATGGCTCAGGCTGCACTCAACGATGGTCTCGACCCCGTGGCTTATGCCCACAACTATGGTCTTGACTTCAATGCCTCTACCGGCCGCACCATCAAGGCATACGATCCTGCCTCAAAAAGCTATAAGACATATACCGTAAACGGTGCATACGACGGCTACATCAATGCAAAGAAAACAATGCGACTGTCGGACACCGACTGGCTTGACGAGATTTCGCGCACCGGTTTCATGCAGAGCTACGACCTCTCTCTGTCGGGTGCCACCGACAAGTTCACTGGTCTTTTCTCTGCAGGCTACAAGAAGAACGACGGTATCTTGAAGTATTCTAACTTCGAGAACTTCTCAGCCCGATTCAACTCTACATACAATGTGAACAAGATTGTAAGTGTAGGCGAGAACGCTACGGTTACTTACTCGAAGCAGGTAAATAGCGCACCGATGGAGAATGCGTTGAAGATGTCGCCTACGGTGCCCGTATACGAAGAAGACGGCACTACATTCGCTGGTCCGGTGGGTGGTATGAGCGACCGTCAGAACCCTCTGCGCGAGATGTACATGAACCGCGACAACGCACTGAAGATATGGCGTGTGTTCGGCAATGCCTATGTAGATGTGAAACCGCTGAAGGGCCTTGTGCTCCGTTCTAATTTCGGTCTCGACTACTATCATTCGTTCATTCGCTCGATGAACCACACGTTCAAGTCGGACATCGTGAACAACAACATACCGAGCACCACACTCTCTGCCCACGACGACGTGCGCTGGACATGGAGTAACACAGCCAACTACAACTTCAAGATTGCACGCGACCACGACTTCACGGTGCTCGCCGGTATGGAACTTCACAGGCAGACCGTAGAGGATATGGGTGCGTATGCCCAGAGCTACGTGATAGAGGACAAGGACTATATGTGGCCTGATGCCGCTACGGGTATTGAGCGCGCTACGGGTATCGGCTCCGGCTACTCGCTGGCTTCGTTCTTCGGTAAGGTCGACTACAACTGGCAGGATCTTATCCTTGCTTCGTTCACCATACGTCGTGACGGCAGCTCGCGTTTCGGCAAGAACAATCGCTATGGCAACTTCCCTGCTGCTACTTTGGGCTATCGTCTTTCGAAGAACCTCAAAGCAAACTGGATTGACGATCTTAAGATTCGTGCCTCATGGGGTAAGACTGGTAACCAGGAGATTTCCAACACAGCTCGCTACGGCTTGTATGTAGCCGACTACGGATTAGATCGTGTTACATCTACCGCTTACGATCTCTATCGTCAGGGTACAGGCGTCTTCCCGTCAGGTTTCCGCGCAACTCAGACTGCGAACGACAACTTGAAGTGGGAGACAACAATACAGTATAACGTTGGTGCCGACTTCTCTTTGCTCAGCCAGGAACTCTACGGATCGGTTGACGCATATATTAAGGATGTAAAGGACATGCTTATCTCGCCGGCATTCCTCGGAGCAGTGGGCGAGGGCGGTTCTACATGGTCGAACGGTCCGTCGCTTCGCAACGTGGGTATGGAGGCAAGCGTGGGCTACCGCCACATCACTAAGTATGGTCTGCGCTACGACGTGACTGCCAACATCGACTTCTTCCGCAACAAAGTGACGTATCTGCCTTCTACCACAACCGGCTCGTATGCACACACAGTGAAGGAGAACCTCGTGCAGTCGAAGAAGCCTTACGGCTCTATCGTGGGCTACGTTGTAGATGGACTCTTCCAGAACAGCGAGGAGGCAAAAGCCTCTGGTCAGCCTAACGCTCGTGTGGGCGGATTGAAGTATGCCGACCTCGACCACAGCGGCACTATCGACGCAAAGGACCAGACATGGATATTCGATCCGGTGCCCGACTTCAACTGGGGTCTTAACGTGCAGCTCGGATACAAGAACTTCGACCTCTCTATGTTCTTCCAGGGAGTATGCGGCGTAGATGTTTACAACAACCAGAAATTCCAGACCGACTTCTGGAGCCTCACCGACGCCGGAAGCAACAAGGGCAACCGTATGCTTGGCGCTTGGACCGAGGACAACACTTCGTCTAAGATACCGGCGCTCACAACCAACAACACCGGTGACGAGGGACGCGCTTCTACTTACTTCGTAGAACACGGCAACTGGATGAAGCTCCGCACGCTGCAGCTTGGCTACAACTTCAGCGACTCGCTCCTGAAGAAGCTCCACATGACATCGGCTCGTGTATATGTTTCTGGTCAGAACCTCTTCACATGGAAGAGCAGCAGCTTCACCATCTCCGACCCCGAGAACCCCAACTGGGCATATCCTCACTCTTCATCAGTGTCGTTCGGACTGCAGCTCAGTTTCTAAGGAGCTATTGATATTACAAAGAAGTCAAAACAATTTAAAGAATCAGAACAATGAAAAATTTATATAAATATATATTTGCAGCGATGCTCACGCTCGGCACTGTAACATCGTGTAGCGATTTCCTCGACGACTCTCCGAAGGGCGTAGTCGATCAGGACAAGGCTTTCAAACTCCCCGACGACATGGTCAATTCGGCATACGCCATGCTCGGCGACTGCTGGTACTCTTATCCGTTCAACCTCTGGCCTTACGGCGATTTGTCGTCAGACGACTGCTTGAAGGGCGGATCGGGCACTACCGACACTGGCTATCATCCGATGGAGATTTGGTCGACCATGACTTCTACACCGGGCGAGTTCGACGAACTTTGGTATCGCCTCTACTGTGCTGTTAGCCGCTGCAACCGCGCGCTGCTCTCGCTTGAGCAGTATGGCGACAGCAAGCTTGGCGAGGAGATGACGAAGCAGCGTGTGGCAGAGGTGAAGTTCCTGCGCGCCCACTTCTACTTCAAGCTCATCACCATGTTCCGCCAGGTGCCTTGGATTGACGAGAACGTAATGAAGAACAATCTTCAGGAGAAGACCCGCAACGACGAGTTTACATACCAGGAGTTGTTCGGCAAGATAATAAACGACTTCAAGGAGGCATACGACGTGCTGCCCGAGATGCAGAAAGACCAGAACCGCGTCAACCGTGTTGCTGCTGCGGCATATCTCGCCAAGTGCTATCTGACGCTTGCCTACGGCGACGGCTACGAGGCAACCAACGGCTACGACCACGTCAACAAGGAGTATATGCAGAAGGTGATCGAATACACAAACGTGGTGAAGAACTCGCCTTACTTCGGCTATCTTGAAGACTACGGCGACATCTTCCTGCCCGAACATAAGAACAGCAAGGAGAGTGTGTTCGCTGTGCAGACTTCCGACTACAAGGAGGACAATACCACCTTCGGACGCGCCAACTGGAGCAACGTGCTCAACGGTGTTTGGGGAATGTGGTCGTGCGGATGGGACTTCCACAAGCCGTCGCAGGACCTCGTGAACGCTTTCAAGACAAAGAACGGACTGCCCGAGTTTGACGATTATAACAAGCATATCGACTATCCCGTCAACGGCAAGCCGACCACCCAGAAATGGGATCCGCGTCTCTTCCACACCGTGGGTATGCCTACTTTCCCGTACAAGTATGAGAAGGAGTATACGCTCACAAAGGCTAACAGTCGCACACCGAACACTTACGGCTACTACTGCTCTATGAAGGAGGTGCCGCAGCGCTCTAAGGGCGAGACCTACAACGGCTCATGGCAGGCGTTTGATATGAACGACTATGTGTTCCGCTACTCCGACGTGATGCTCATGCGTGCAGAGGCTCTCATCGAGACCGACCAGCTTGCTGAGGCTCGCACCATAATCAACGACATTCGCCAGCGTGCGAAGAACTCTGTAGACAAGCACATCGCTTACGCCAAGGATCAGTGCGAGATAGCGCTCTATCCCGAGTCTTACTTCCAGAACAAGGAGACGGCACGCAAGTGTCTGCGCTGGGAGCGCCGTCTGGAGCTTGCAATGGAGAACGGACGCTACTTCGACCTGCGTCGCTGGGGATTGGCTTCAAAGACTCTCAACGCCTACTTCGCAACCGAGAAGAACGACGTGTACGACGGACAGACATACGCTACGTATCTTAAGGATGCCCACTACACGGCTGGCAAGAACGAGTTCTATCCGATTCCTTACAACCAGCTCTACTATGTGCCTGGCTTGTATAAGCAGAACAAGAACTACTAAAGGACGCCACCGATATTCGGTGTAAATATAAAACCCTTAATACGAAAAAGCGGAGGATACCACACCTCCGCTTTCTTGTACTGTGTAAAGCGCAATAGTACGAATGTTGCATCTGTAGCAAATATGTTGCGCAATGCGATTATTGCAACTTTATGCAACATAATTTTCGCTCTGCTCGGCACGTTTAGTGTAATTTTGCCGCAGAAATTAATTCTCAACTCAACTAATAACTAAAAGTTTCATACGCAATGAACAATTCCAATCAAAGCAAACTGACACTCATCCCGGTGATGATTGCCTTCTTCACTATGGGCTTCGTCGATCTGGTCGGTGCGGTTTCAAACAACATGCAGGAAGACTTCGGACTCTCCGACTCCGCTGCAAACTTCTTCCCTTCGCTCGTGTTCTTCTGGTTCCTTATCTTCTCTGTGCCTACGGGCATGCTGATGAATAAGATAGGTAGAAAGAAGACCGTTCTGCTCTCAGTAGTAATCACAACATTGGCTGTGCTCCTGCCGCTCTTCGACAGCTTTATGCCTACAAAGGAGAGCCAGCTCTGGCTGATGTACATCTCTTTCTCGCTGCTCGGCATAGGCAACGCCATCATGCAGACCGGCATCAACCCGCTCGTGACGATGCTCGTTAAGGGTCATCTGGCTTCGACGCTCACCTTCGGTCAGTTCGTTAAGGCTATCGCTTCGTTCATCGCTCCGCTCATCGCTGCTTGGGGCGCTACCACTACAGCTCCTATCCTCGGACTCAGCTGGCGCATCCTCTTCCTGCTCTTCTTCGTTATAGGTATGGTGGCTACGCTGTGGCTCGGCATGACACACATCGAGGAAGAACCCATCGAAGGCAAGGCTTCTGGCTTCGGCGACTGTCTGAAGATGCTCGGTTCGCCTATCATCCTGCTCTCGTTCATCGGCATCATGTGCCACGTGGGTATCGACGTAGGTACAAACGCTGTTGCTCCGAAAGTGTTGTTCGAGCGTCTTGGCGGCGCCGGCGACTCGCTCAGCCAGTTCGAGTACGCCACGTCAATCTACTTCGCGTTCCGTACGCTCGGCTGCTTCACCGGCTCAATCCTTATGCGCAAGCTCAATATCCGCACCTTCTTCACAATCATCGTGCTGATGATGGCGCTCTCTATGGTCGGCTTGGTGTTCGGCACAGAGAAGTGGGAGCTTTGGGCAGCAATCGCTCTCGTAGGCTACGGCAACTCTAACGTGTTCTCTATCGTCTTCTCGCAGGCTATGCTCTCTGCTCCGGAGAAGAAGAACGAGGTTTCGGGCCTTATGATCATGGGTCTGTTCGGTGGCACCGTGTTCCCGCTCCTCATGGGCTTCGCCAGCGACGCCGCAAAGGCTGCCGGCGCTCAGTATCCGCAGGTTTGGGCTGCTGCTGTGATGGCTATCGGCGTGCTCTATCTGCTCAGCTATATACCTAAAGTAAAGCAGAACTAAAGCCCAAAGCCCCTCCCAACCCTAAAGCCCCTCCCAACCCTCCCCGTCGGGGAGGGCTTAGGAAGGCCCAAGAAGGCTTAGAAAGGCTTAGTTTGCCTTGGCTTAGGAAGGCTTAAGAAGGCTTAGTTCGGCTTAAACGCTGCCTTAGGAAGGCTCGGCTTATTCAAAAAAAAACAATAACTGAAAACAATAAAACTATGGAAAAGAAATATGTAGTAGGACTCGGTGAGGCACTCTGGGACGTGCTTCCCGAAGGTAAGAAACTTGGTGGTGCACCGGCTAACTTCGCGTTCCACGCCGGTCAGTTCGGCTTGAACTCTATCGCTGTGAGCGCTCTCGGCGAGGACAAGCTCGCAGACGAAACCATTCAGCAGCTTGAGGAGAAGGGCTTGCAGTATTGCATGCCGCGCGTGCCTTATCCAACTGGTACCGTGCAGGTGAAGCTCGACGACGAGGGCATACCTACATACGACATAAAGGAGAACGTGGCGTGGGATAACATCCCGTTCACCGACGAGGTGAAGGCTATCGCTGAGAACACTGAGGCTGTGTGCTGGGGCTCGCTCGCTCAGCGCAACGTGGTGAGCCGCGAGACTATCTACAAGTTCCTCGACGCTACACCTGCCGACTGCATGAAGATATTCGACATCAACCTGCGCCAGGACTTCTACACAAAGGATGTTATCTGTGAGAGCATGAAGCGCTGCAACGTTCTTAAGATCAACGACGAGGAGCTTGTGCTCATCGGCAGAATGTTCGGCTATCCGGGCTTGGACATCGAGAACAAGTGCTGGCTCATCCTTGGCAAGTACGACCTCGATATGCTCGTGCTCACCTGCGGCGTGAACGGCTCGTACGTGTTCACACCAGGCGAGATGTCGTTCCAGCCCACACCGAAGGTTGAGGTGGCTGACACCGTTGGCGCAGGCGACTCGTTCACGGGTACATTCTGTGCTTCTATCCTCGCCGGAATGACGGTGGCTGAGGCTCACGAGCGCGCAGTGAGAGTGAGCGCATACGTCTGCACGCAGAACGGCGCAATGCCCGTACTGCCTGAGGAGGTGAAGTAAAGCCCAAAGCCCCTCCCAACCCTCCCCGTCGGGGAGGGCTTAGTTAGCCTAAAATGCTTAGAAAGGCTTAGTTTGCCTTGGCTTAGAAAGGCTTAAGAAGGCTTAGTTCGGCTTAGAATAATGAAAAGGTTTAGTTGTTAATATAAGTTCGTAATAGTAGAAACTTGTTTTAGAGTTAGAAGCCGGGGGCATCGTTGCCTCCGGCTTTTTTCGGTTATCTCATACAAACGCTTTTCTGTTTCAGATTAAAGCTGTAACTTTGCGGCTAAATAGGAGGTATGGGCAGAGGTATGGGCATCTTGCCCATACCACACATCCACAAACGCTTTTAAAAGTAAAAAAATAAAAAACATTTATGAAATCAATAAGCCGCATACTTAAAGGCAACCCTACAATGGCGGAGAGCACGGTCTATTCTGTGCTCGTTATCTGCTGTATCTCCCACTTTCTGAACGACATGATACAGTCGATCATTCCGTCTATCTATCCTATCCTCAAGGACAAGTTCAACTTCTCGTTCGCGCAGATAGGTATCATAACGCTCGTCTTTCAGATGACATCCTCCATTCTGCAGCCCTTCACCGGACTGTCTGCCGACCGCCATCCGCGCCCCTATGCGCTCTCCGTCGGCATGTGCTTCACGCTCGCCGGACTGCTCATGCTTGCGTTCGCCGAGAACTATCTGCTCATACTGCTGGCTGTGAGCGTCGTAGGCTTCGGCTCGTCCGTGTTCCACCCTACGGCGTCGAGCGTGACGCAACTGGCGTCGGGCGGCAAGAAGAGTCTTGCGCAGTCTATCTTCCAGGTGGGCGGCAACGGCGGTTCGGCGCTCGGCCCGTTGCTCGCAGCGCTCATCATCCTGCCCTTCGGACAGCACGCCATATCGTGGTTCGCCATAGCCGCCCTGCTCGCAGCGCTCATCATGGTGCGCCTCGGAGCGTGGTATAAAGCCCGCCTGCAGTACACCGTGAAGCATCCGCGCAAGGCAGAAGCGCTGAACACGCACATCTCCCGACGCGCAAAGTACGGCGCATTGCTCATACTCATCCTGCTCATCTTCTCGAAATACTTCTACACATCCTGCATCACGAGCTACTTCACGTTCTACCTCATCGACAAGTTCGGCGTCTCGGTGCAGGCTTCGCAGATATGCCTCTTCGTGTTCCTCGCCGCCTTCGCCATCGGCACGCTCGCTGGCGGCGTGTTCGGCGACCGCTTCGGACGCAAGTACGTGATATGGTTCTCCATCCTTGGCGCGGCTCCGTTCGCTCTCGCCATGCCCTACGTCAGTCTGACGTGGACCATCGTGTTCACCTTCCTCTCCGGACTCATCATCGCCTCGGCGTTCTCCTCGATAGTGGTCTACGCCACCGACCTCATGCCCGACAAGGTGGGGCTTATAGCCGGCATCTTCTTCGGCTTGATGTTCGGTCTGGGCGGCATCGGTTCGGCGTTCTTCGGATGGCTCGCCGACAAGACCAGCGTCGAATACATCTTCAAGGTGAGCGCATTCCTGCCGCTGCTCGGCATAATCGCCGGACTGCTGCCCGATACGCAGAAGCGGTCGTAGTGGGGAGGCGTTTTTGCAACCTCATTGCACTGCATTTTTTATAATTTTGCATCCAAATTATAAACAATCAGTATGAAAAAGACAATACCAGTTATAGGTATGGCGTGCGTTGTCTGCGCCGCCAACGTAGAGAATACGCTCCGTAAGTTGCGGGGTGTCAACTCGGCTACGGTAACGCTGTCTACACGCACGGTGCTTGTAGACTACGACCCAGACGTGATTACGCTCGACGATATGAAACGCGAGGTGAGCAACGCCGGCTACGACCTCGTGGTGGAGAGCGACCGCAACGCCGAGGAGATTAACCGCCGCGAGTATACGTTGCTGCGCCGTCGTACGCTGCTTTCGTGGCTGTTTGCCGCGCTCACGATGTACTTCGGCATGAGCGGCGACGGAGCGTTCAACAACCAGATTTGCCTCATACTCGCTCTCTTAAACATGTTCTACTGTGGCAGACGCTTCTATGTGTCGGCGGCAAAACAGATAACGCATCGCACGGCAAACATGGACTCGCTCGTGGCGCTGAGCACGCTCATAGCGTTCCTCTTCAGTACGTTCAATACGTTCTTCGGCGAGGCGGTTTGGGGCGCACGCGGCATAGAGTGGCACACCTACTTCGACGCTTCGGTGATGATTATCACGTTCGTGCTCACCGGTCGGTGTCTTGAGGAGAAAGCGAAAGACAGCACGGCGAGCAGCATACGCCAGCTCATGGGCATGCAGCCCAAGACGGCGCGCATCGTGACGCACGAGAAGATGGAAGGCACCGACGACTACCGCATGGAGGAGGTGCCTATCTCGACGATTCAGATAGGCGACACGATAGAGGTGCGCGCCGGAGAGAAGATTCCGGTGGACGGTGTGGTGTGCTCGGCTGACAGTTTCATGACTGCCGATGCGGCGTATGTAGACGAGGCTATGATAAGCGGCGAACCTACACCGGCTATGAAGAAAGCAGGCGACATCGTGCTCGCCGGAACCATACCCAGTCAGGGCAAACTGCGTATGCGTGCGCGTCAGATTGGCGAGAACACAGCTCTTGCGCACATCATACGCATGGTGCAGGAGGCGCAGGGCAGCAAGGCGCCCGTGCAGCGCATCGTAGACCGAGCCGCACGGGTGTTCGTGCCGACGGTGGCTGTCATCGCGCTGCTCACGTTCTGCGTGTGGTGGGCTGTGGAAGGCAACGCCGCACTGCCGCACGCTATTCTCTCGGCTGTGGCTGTGCTCGTCATAGCCTGTCCCTGCGCAATGGGATTGGCTACGCCGACGGCGCTCATGGTGGGCATCGGCAAGGCTGCGCAGAAGCAGATTCTCATAAAGGACGCGTCGGCGCTGGAGAACCTGCATAAGATTCAGGCACTCGTTGTCGACAAAACGGGCACGCTCACCATTCCAAACCCGAACATCGACTTCACACGCCCATCTGACATACCGCTCGAAGAGCGCGAAACGCTGAAGCCTAACGCCAAGGAGGCGATGGCGCAGCTGCAGTCGGCTGGCATCGAGGTGTACATGATGAGTGGCGACAAGGAGGAGGCGGCTCGCTACTGGGCTGCTGAGGCTGGCATACGCAACTATCGCAGCAAGGTGCTGCCAGGCGACAAGCAGGCGCTCGTGCAGCAACTTCAGAGCGAAGGCAAGCGCGTGGCTATGGTGGGCGACGGCATCAACGATACGCAGGCGCTCGCCCTCGCCGACGTTGGCATTGCCATCGGTCGCGGCACAGATGTGGCGATGGACGTGGCGCAGATAACGTTGATGGGCGACGACCTCATGGCGCTGCCCGAAGCCGTAAGGCTCAGTAGACGCACCGTGCGCATGATATGGCAGAATCTCTTCTGGGCGTTCGTCTACAACATCGTCTGCATCCCCCTCGCCGCCGGCGCCCTACACATCTTCGGCGTCGACTTTCAGATAACGCCGATGTGGGCAAGCGCCCTGATGGCGTTCTCAAGCGTAAGCGTAGTGCTCAACTCGCTGCGCCTGCGCTACGCGTAACGCCAATCGCAACTCTGATGTGCCGCTATTATATATAATAATGTATAGAGAAGCGGCGTACGGGGTGGGGAAGTGTTGGGCAAGTTGCAATCGTTTGCAGGTGTGTGCGAACACATTAAGGGTTGACGTAGGTCAAAAATAGGCGTTTTTAAGCGAAAAAAGAGTGTAAACACTTGTTTGTGTACGCAAACAATTGTAACTTTGCATCGTCAAAACAAGGGAACCGTGAGGCAACCGATTGACTAACAACATTAGGTAAAAGGTATTGAAAGGATAATTCGATAGGAAAGTCTTAAAGGTAAAGAAGATTCAGGACAACAAGAAGGTAAAAGATTAGGATGACTAAGGTATTAGTAAGGTAAAAGGTTAGGATAACAACACTGAAGGTATTAGAAAAGGTGAAAAGTAAAGGGTAACTTTGGTAAAGGTATTAGGTTGAAAAGGTAAGTAAGTTATTAGGTTAGTATTGTTGATAGAAGGTACATAGTTTGGTAGTTAAATGGTTAATTAAGTAGAAAAGTTATGTTGATGACGGTAATGATGAGCCTATTTGCAGCTACAGCTGCAATAGGAATGTGGGGAGAAGACAACAAGTAACAGTCTTTCTCATCCCACGCCGGATGAAGCGGAAACGCAGAGTCCGAACAAAATTGAGAAAAATAGGAATTAGTAAATAGTTGGTCCATTGCAGCACAGCTGTAATGGATTTTTTTTAATTTTATATATCCAGATGTTATTAGAGTTTTTTCTTACATGCAACAAGATTGGTGCCTTCACATTGGGCGGAGGCTACGCCATGATTCCGATTATGGAGCGTGAGTTTGTAGACAAGCACCAGTGGATGGACCGTCAGGAGTTCATGGACATAATGGTTGTGGCGCAGACCACGCCCGGCATCTTTGCCATCGACATGGCGAGCCACATCGGCTACAAGTTGCGCGGTGTGTGGGGCGGCATAGTTGGAGCATTGGGCATTGCGTTGCCATCGATCATAGCGATAATGGTGATAGCGATGTTCTTCCAGAACTTCAAGGACAACGAGTATGTTGCAAAGTTCTTCCGTGGAGTGCGTCCGGCTGTGGTGGCGCTCATCGCCGCGCCATGCTTTAAGATGGCGAAGACGGCGAACATAACATGGCGCACGGCGTGGATACCGGTGGTGTGTGCGGCGCTGATATGGCTGCTGGGCGTGTCGCCGATATATATCATCATAGCTGCCGGCTTGGCAGGATATCTTTATGGAATGTTGAACTCAAAACTCGAAAAATGATTTTCTTAAAACTGTTTATTATATTCACGAAGATTGGCACGTTCAACTTCGGTGGCGGCTACGCCATGCTGTCGCTCATACACAACGAGACGGTTGTGAAGAATGCGTGGCTCACCAACTCTGAGTTTACGGACATCGTTGCCATCAGTCAGTCAACGCCGGGTCCGATCGGCATCAACGCCGCTACATACGTAGGCTATACGGCTGTGCTCAACCAGGGTTATCCCGAGTGGATGGCGATGATAGGATCTGTGCTGGCGTCGCTCTCCATCATCTGGCTGCCGTTCATCATAATGATACTCATATCGCGCTACCTCATGACCCACCGCGACTCGAAGGTGGTGAAGAGCGTGTTCGCCGGTCTGCGTCCTGCCATTATAGGCTTGATAGCAGCCGCATCCTTGCTGCTTATGACCAAAGACAACTTCGGCTCGCCGAAAGACGAGCCGATAGGTTTCGGTATCAGCGTTGCGCTCTTTGCCGTAACGTTCTTCCTGACACGCTACCGCAAGACCAACCCGATACTGGTTATGCTGTGTTGTGGTGTGCTGGGCCTGCTTGTGTTTTAAGCGATAGGACAGCGCAGGTGGCGCATCTCGTGTCCGCCCCACATGGCGTCGTTGCAATACTCGAAGCCCACCGAACGATATAGACGCTCGGCGTTGGGGTTGCCCTTATCGACGAGCAGCGCTGCAGGCAGGTTGAGGCTTGCGGCGTGCTCGGTGGCACGTTTCAGCAGTTGGCGTGCTATGCCGCGGCGACGATATTCGGGATAGATAGCCAGCGAGTCGAGATAGAACTCGCCCGCTTCGGTTTCATCGTCCATCTGCGAGTAGTCCATCTGGAGCTGCTTCAGCGCTTCTTCCTGGAAGCGGCGGCGCAGGCGGTGAAGGTCGGCTCCGTTGTAGCCCACGATGGCTCCGGCTACCGGTGCGTACTCCACGTTGCCCTCCGTAGCCTCCTCGTCAACAGCCACGAAGGCGTTGCGCCAACTGTACTGCGAGTCGTCCATCAGAACGAGGTCGAGCATCATGTGATAGAAATCGTCGAGCGTGTGCTCCTTGCCTGCCAGATACTGGCAGCAATCTTCCGTCATCGCCGTCATTATGAGCTGAGCGATGTCGGCTGCGTGTGCTGGTGTTGCTGGAATAATAGTCATACAGGTAGTTTCTTTTTCCGACAAATTTAAGCAAAACTCGCCGAACCTACAAATATTTTTACTTATATTAAGAGGTGCGCAGCAGGTTGACCGGCGACGGAGTGGGGAAATAAATTCCGCTGAAACACTTGTTTATATGGATTTAAATGCCTAACTTTGCAAAAACAATCAAACCATTTTTGTTAAACACGGAGGGCAGAGCATGGCGTCGGGCAAGTCTGGGTGAGACTTCGCAAAGGCTATCAAGGTCTGCTTTGCTCCTGTCGTAGCAGAAACGGTAGCATATTGAAAAACAATAGATAAAGACAGATGAATGAGAATTCCGGCAGCAGGAACAGTGTCGGGATTCTTGTTTTTTTGTTATAGTAAAGAAAAAACATTAATAAAACAAACAAAGAAATCATGGCTTACATGTCACAAGAAGGCTACGACAAGCTCGTTGCCGATTTGAAACAGCTCGAATCAGTAGAGCGTCCGAAGGCTTCTGCAGCTATTGCTGAGGCTCGCGACAAGGGCGATTTGAGCGAGAATGCTGAGTATGACGCCGCTAAGGAGGCTCAGGCTCATCTCGAAGAGAAGATAAACCGTCTGAAGGTTGCTATCGCCGAGGCGAAGATTATCGACACATCGCGTCTTAGCACAAATACTGTGCAGATTCTGTCGAAGGTGGTAATGACAAACCTCGCCAACAAAGCAAAGATGTCCTACACCATCGTGAGCGAGAGCGAGGCTAACCTGCGTGAGGGCAAGATCTCTATCAATACACCTATCGCTCAGGGCCTGCTCAACAAGAAGGTGGGCGACGAAGTGGAGATTAAGATTCCGCGCGGCACTATCCACCTGCGCATCGATAGCATCTCTTTCGAATAAAAGAGGGTGTGGTAGCACCGCATCAGATATTGGAAAAATCGCCTCAATGGGCGCTCAAAATACGTTCGAAGCCAGAAACCGCAGACAAGGAGTCTGAGGTTTCTGGCTTTTGCGTATATAAAAATATGTGCGAATGCGTGTGCTTGTCCGTTTTTTTCACTAATTTTGTAGAAATAAACTTTTAAAACCTATTGTTATGGATATATTCTCAAAAATCGCCGCAGGCGAGATTCCCAGCTATAAGTGTGCTGAGAGCGAACAGTTCTACGCTTTCCTCGATATCAACCCGTTGGTGAAGGGCCACACACTCGTCATTCCGCGCCGCGAAGTGGACTACATCTTCGACATGGAGGACGACGAGATTGCCCAGTATCAGGTGTTTGCAAAGAAGGTGGCTGTAGCCATCAAGCGCGCTTTCCCATGTATCAAGGTAGGCGAGGCTGTGCTCGGACTCGAAGTGCCACACGCTCATATCCATCTCATCCCGATGCAGTCGGAGAAGGACATGCTCTTCTCTAACCCGAAGCTGAAGCTCTCGGAAGAGGAGTTCCGCGAGATAGCCGACAAGATATACACCGAGTTCAAGAAACTGTAACACAACAACCCCCGCAATTCAGCTATGAAGAGAAACATTGCCATTATACTCGCTGGTGGAGTAGGCTCACGCCTTGGTATGTCCACACCGAAACAGTTCTTTAAGGTGGCAGGCAAGATGGTCGTGGAGCACACCATCGACGTGTTCGAGCGCAACCAGCACATCGACGAGATAGCCATCGTGTCTAATCCGGCGCTCGTTGCCGACTTCGAGAATATCGTGCTGCGCAACAAGTGGCGCAAGGTGAAGAAGATACTGAAGGGCGGAGCCGAGCGCTACTACTCGTCGCTCTCTGCCATCACCGCCTACCAGAACGAGGATGCCAACCTCATCTTCCACGACGCGGTGCGCCCACTCGTCAGCCAGCGCATCATCGACGACGTGGTGAAGGCACTTGACACGCATCGTGCCGTGAACGTTGCCGTACCGTCTGCCGACACAATCATTGAGGTCGACGGCGACTTTATCACGAACATCCCCGACCGCTCCCGTCTGCGCCGCGGACAGACTCCGCAGGCGTTCGACCGCCAGCTCATTGCCGAGGCTTACGAGAAAGCGCTCAAGGATCCCAACTTCCGCACTACCGACGACTGTGGCGTGGTGCGCACCTATCTGCCCGAAGAGCCTATCTTCGTGGTGCGTGGCGAGGAGAGCAACATGAAGCTCACATATCGCGAGGACACATACATGATGGACAAGCTGTTCCAACTGAAGAGCACCGAGCCCAACGACGTGCAGATTGGCGCTGAGTCGTTCTGCGGAAAAGTGGCTGTGGTGTTCGGCGGAAGCTACGGCATCGGCAAGAACATCGTGGAGATGCTCGAGCAGAGCGGCGCTCATGTCCACTCGTTCTCGCGCGGCGCAACGCATACCGATGTCGGCGACGACAACCAGGTGGCTCTTGCTCTGTCTGCTGTGGAGCAGAAGGAAGGACATATCGACTATGTTATCAACACCGCCGGCGTGCTCAACCGCGAACCGCTCGCTTCGATGGAGTACGACACCATACTGAAGGCTGTGCAGACCAACTATATGGGCACGGTGAACGTGGCTCTGCGTGCTCGTCCTTACCTGCAGCGCACTCGCGGCAAGCTCATCTTCTTCACATCCAGCTCGTACACCCGCGGTCGCGCTTTCTACAGCATCTACTCGTCGACAAAGGCTGCCATCGTCAACTTTGTGCAGGCTGTTGCGCAGGAGTGGGATGCCGACGGCATCAGCATCAACTGCATCAACCCTGAGCGCACCAAGACTCCGATGCGCCAGCAGAACTTCGGCATCGAGCCGGACGAGACGCTGCTCATGCCGGAGCGTGTGGCTGAGGCTACGCTGCGCACCCTGCTCACCGACTGCACGGGTCAGGTGATTGACGTGCGCCGACCTGCGGCTGGCAAGTAACAAGGCAAGCCGACGAGTTGACGTGTCGGCTTCTCGGCTTGCTGTTCTTCAACGAAACAATTATAAATGGATTATATAACCGAATTCAAACAGCGCCACCTCCGTCGTGCGCAGCTCAAGCAACTCTCCATTCTTGAGGAGATTGACCGCATCTGTCGCAAGCACGACATCAAGTACTGGCTCGACGGAGGCACTCTGCTCGGCGCCGTGCGTCACGGAGGCTTCATTCCGTGGGACGACGATATCGACATCGCCATGACGCTCGACGACTCGCGCCGCTTCGCCGCGATTGCTCCTAAGGAACTGCGCAGCGGACTCGTGCTGCAAACGCCCGAGACCGAGAACACCAGAGAGCCGATTATGAAGGTGCGCGACCTCAACTCGTTCTACGTTGAGGGTAATGAGGACTTCTCGCTTGACTACTCGAAGGGACTCTTCGTTGATATCTTCCCGTTCATTCCTTACCCTAACGTGTCGCGCAGCTTCTGCAAGCGTTACGGCAAGGCTATGTCGAAGTGCTACTCCATATTGCACCACTCGCATCAGTACTCGTGGCGTGCTACGTTCGAACTGTTCTACTTCGGTGCGAAGTATCTCTTCTGCAAGTCGGTGTGGGCTGCAGCCTTCGCCTTGCGCAAGTGCGACACCTACATTTCCAACGTGCTTATCAACAACGGCTACGGCATCATGCACCGCCGCGACTGCGTGTTCCCGCTCTCCACGATAGAGTTCGAAGGCAAGCGCTTCGCTGCGCCAGCCGACCCCGACGCTTATCTGAGCGACCTCTACCGCAATTATATGCAGGTTCCGCCGAAGGAGAAGCAGAAGGTTCACGCCGTATTCATTCTGCCCGACTTGATTGAGGAGGCAGAAGTCAAGAAGTAGTGTTGTGGCATAAAGCTATCCGCAACACTCTTGCTAACATAATTATTTTATACGAAATGAAGCAGACACAAACCGTAGCGGTTGTGATGTGTACATACAACGGAGCGAGTCGACACCTTGCAGAGCAGCTCGACTCGCTCTTTGCGCAGACCCAGCCGCCGAAGGAGATAATAGTGCAGGACGACTGTTCTACCGACAACACCATGGAGATGCTCGCCGACTATGCCCGCCGTGCGCCCCACGGAGTGCAGATGCGTGTCTATCAGAACGTGCAGCAGCAGGGCATCAACCGCAACTTCTTCTCAGCCATGCGCCGTGCCACAGCCGACCTCATCGCCGTTTGCGACCAGGACGACATCTGGCTGCCTACGAAGCTCGAGGAGCAAAGCGCCGCTATCGGTCAGAACATGATGTGTGTCTGCCGATCGGTGCCGTTCACCGAGACTGGTGCCGAGGTGCGCTACGACAGTCGCCGACCCAACTGCAACCTCATCCGTCTGTTCTATGCCTCGATGATGGGCCACTGTCAGATGTTGCGTCGCGAGTTGCTCGACGTGATACCTACTGAGGAGGAGTGTACCGAGATATACCGCCGCACATGCTACGACGTGATGACAGCCACTGCTGCTGCGGCTCTCGACAGCATCGTGCTGCTCGATAAGGTGCTTGTGCGCCAGCGCCGCTATGCCGAGGCTGCCACATACGTCGGTGTCGACGCCCATCGTGTGCGGTCTGCCGACAATGCAGCCTACATGGTGTGGTACGGCGTGCGCAACTATTCGAAGGTGAAGCCCTGGATGAACGCTCACTTCGCCGCTCGCCGCGACTTCCTGCTTTGGGTAGAACGCAAGTCTAAGACTGCCTTCTCGGTTTCTGAAGCAGTTCTTCGTGATTCGGAGCATTCTCCGTCAAGCAAAGACACCGTTCTCCCCACTACCGACAACTCCCTTTTCAGCGACGGCTTGCGCTTGCTCAACTACGAGACGGGTAGGGGAATGAAGGCGTTCTTCGGCCTGCTGCGAATGTACGTGCGCTATCGCCACCGCATCTTCTACACCCATGAGACCGACCCCGTTGCGTTTCTGCGCGCCGTGCTCCATCCGTTCATGCAGATATACAACTACCGCTACCTTGTAGGCAAGACCTACCGTTGACATCCGGCGGTCTTCCACGTTACAGCTCCATACATATTATGAAGGTTTATTTCTACCATACGCAGAACATACAGTATTGCCTCCGTCGCATGGCGGAGGGCGAGTTCCCGTCGCATTTTCTCTACGGAGCGTGCCACCTTGCCGACAACGGCGTCGACGTAGTGTATCACCGCTCGCCGAAGCACGAACTCTCCCGACTGAAGACTGCGCTCTATACGGCGTGGCGGGTGCTCACCTGCCGCGAGCGTTTCGACGCCATCTACGCCACCCATTACAAAGGTCTCGAACTCGTTGTGCTGCTGCGCGCTCTCGGCTTGTTCCGCAAGCCCATCGTCGTGTGGCACCACCAGCCCATAGTGAAGTCGAAGAGCCGTCTGCGCGAACTGCTCGGTCGCTTCTTCTACAAAGGTTTCGACCGCCTGATATTCTTCTCGCCGAAACTTGTCGACGACTCGCTTAAGGCGCCGAAAGCCGATCCGCGCAAGCTCGTCGTTGGGCATTGGGGTGCCGACCTCGCCTTTTATGATAAGATAAAGGCTGAACTCAAAGCGGAGCAAGTTTCACCCTCTCACCCAAACGACTCTCAACTCTCAACTCTCAACTCTCAACCCTCAACTCTCAACTCTCAACTCTCACCACCTCACCATCTCACCACCTCACCATCTTTCATCGCCACCGGCAAGGAGCAACGCGACCAGCCCACGCTCATCGAAGCGTTCAACCGCACCGGTCGCCACCTTATATTATATATAGGTATCAATCCGAACCCGAACGTGCCCAACCCCAACATCGAAGCCGTGGAGCGCTGCCAGCCCGCTGACAACATCGACGTGGTGAAGATATGCGGACTGCTGCCTTACGAGATAGCTCGCGAAGTGGCGAAAGCCGACTGTGTTGTCATCTGCTGCCACCGCACACGCTACACCGCCGGACTCACCACTGTTGTGGAAGCGCTGGCTCTCGGTCTGCCCGTCATCTGCAGTCGCAATCCGCAGATACCGGTCGACTTCGATAGTCTTGGCTGCGGCATCTCCGTTGAATACGGCGACGTCGAGGGGTGGCAGAGAGCCGTCGAATACATAGCCGCTCACCCCGAAGAAGCACGCAAGATGGGCTGTCGCGGACGCGAACTTGCTGAGCGAATGTTCAACGACGAACGCTGCGCGAAAGAGGTTGCGGAGGTTATAAAAGAAATTAGTTTGTAAAAATTACAAACAATCCTTTGCAGTTTCAAACTTTATCTGTATCTTTGCAAAAACAAAGTAAAAATGGCTTAAAGAATAATCATTATGAAGGAACTTAAAGGAACAAAGACAGAGCGCAACCTGCAGGAGGCATTCGCAGGTGAGTCGCAGGCACGCAACAAGTACACATACTACGCATCGAAGGCTCGCAAGGAGGGCTATGAGCAGATAGCTGCTCTCTTCGAGGAGACAGCACAGAACGAGAAGGAGCACGCAAAGATGTGGTTCAAGTATCTGCAGGGTGGTGCCATCAAGGACACCGTAGAGAACCTGAAGGACGCTGCTGCTGGCGAGAACTTCGAGTGGACCGACATGTACGATCGCATGGCTAAGGAGGCTGACGAGGAAGGCTTCGCAGAGATTGCTGCCGCTATGCGTGGCGTAGGTGCTATCGAGAAGCACCACGAGGAGCGCTATCGCAAGCTCTTGAAGAATATCGAGGACGGTGTAGTGTTCTCTCGCGACGGCGATTGCATCTGGCAGTGCCGCAACTGCGGTCACATCGTTGTAGGCAAGCAGGCTCCGGAGCTCTGCCCGGTTTGCAAGCACCCGAAGGCGTACTTCGAGCTGAAGGCAGAAAACTATTAAAAGTAAAAAAGTAAAAGAGTAAAATTGTAAAAAGGCTCTTAAAACAACCGCTTCCGCAAAACTTTTACTTCAAAAGTTTTGCGGAACGAAATAAAAAGCGTACCTTTGCACTCGCAAAACGCCAATGCCCAGATGGCGGAATCGGTAGACGCGCTGGTCTCAAACACCAGTGGGGCAACCCATCCCGGTTCGAGCCCGGGTCTGGGTACTGTAGACGACTAAGAGTTGGTTTCAACGCTTAGTCGTTTTTTTGTGTATACCCGTTTATAACCACATTATTAGTTTTACCGGATTGTAATAATAAAAAATTGTTTTGCGAAAAAATCTACCATATCTTCCAGCCTCCGATTCTTATCTGTGCAACTCGCTGAGTATTAGTGGTAAACGTGAACAATATCGGCTGGTAGATTTCTGAAAAATGGCTTTATCTCCCAGGCTATCTCCCAGCCGCAGAGGGCTATCTACCAGTTTGTCTCCCAGCCGCAGACGAATATCCTCCAGCCTATAAAAAGCAAAGAGCACTTCAATCACTTGAAATGCTCTTCTAAATAACTAAATTTTACCAAAATATGATTTTAAAAAAAATTATCAACTTTATACGGGGGTGTTCTCAATCATTTGGGTTCAAAACTACAACAAAGGTAATAATTTTTTCCGAAAAGTATTATATCTGCTTGCTTTTATTAGTATTATTAACAAACAATTACTCCAAATGGGATAATTGGAATGAATTGCTCCCGTGGTAGGACGATTACCGCGGTGTAAAACGGGTGTTACCGCAGTGGTGTAATGGTGTTACATCGCTGCGGTAATCGTATGCCCAGATTGAGGTAACTATAAAAGAAATGCGGCGCTACTCTTAGGTATAAAAAGAATTACGGCGCTACTCTCATCGAGCAGCGCCGTAAACCTATGTTTAACTAAAAATCCTTTTTCGTAATTAATGAAGAGTCTCACGATCCTTCATAGCTACCTGTTAAACAATTTACCTTAAACCTAATAACTAAAAACCTAAATCTATTACTACTAACCTAAATAATCTATTAACCTTTTGACAATGCAAAGGTACGCACAATTCTGAAAGTGACAAATGTTTTTAATGTAAATGTCACGAAAGTTGCGGTTTTATTGATATATGTCAAATATTATGTGCTCGAACACATCAGAAAAATTGTTTTTCATTCGGTTTGTTATGGTTTTGAAGTGTAAGTTTTATGGCTGTTTTTGTTTGAAATCGTAAATGGGAGGATAGTAGCGGAGGTCTCCGGCCTCCGCCGCACCAAGTCTAACGCAGTTTTCTGCGGAGAACTCCGCCGCACTATGTCTTATGGTAAGTCTTATAGTAACGTCAACGCTGCCTGCTGCGGAGGCCGGAGACCTCCGCTACAAAAAAAGGCTACGACAAGAATGCCGTAGCCTCCTAAGGCAAGAATGCCGTAGCCTCCTAAGGGTTGTTTGTTTGAATGGTTATTTGCCAGGTGTGAAGCGCAGGGTGTACGAGTAGTTGCCTCGTGACGGCACCTCGTACTGCGAGAGGCAGCCGTCGCCGCCGCAAGAGTTGTTGCCCAGACCGCGCTGTGCGTAGTCGAAGTGGGCGTATATCTGCGGATCGCGTGTGAGGTCGTACCAGTGGAGCTGCGAGTTCCACATCGAGTCGCCCCATGTACACCAGAGTGTCTCGTCGTAGTGGCCGAGCGAGAAGGCAGCCTGACCCTCTGCCTCGATGTTCAGCGAGAGCGGCTGACCGGGCGCGCTGTTGTTGCGCAGCGTGAGCGAGCGCATATCCTGGTGGTCGCCGTAGGTCTGCGGGTGGAGCATCTCGTCTACCATGTCGTCGACGGTGGTCTGATAGCGTCCGATCATAGAGCCGGTCTTGCGGTCGGCGTAGTTAGACCACGGACCGCGTGCGTAGTATTCCACGTCCTCGAAGCCTACAGCGAACTGCATGCCGAGACCCATGCGTGCGAGCGAAGCGCTCGGCGAGAACGTCACCTTCATGTCAACCACGCCGTCGGGATAGAACGTATAGTCGATGGTGTACTGGCAAGCGTTGGCTCTGCCCTTAACAGACATCGTAGCGTTGTCGCCGCTCTTGGCGAGTGCGCCCGTCACGCTGACGCTGGCAGAGTTGCTGAACGTCGGGCGGAAGTTGCGGTCGTTGTCCACCTTGCGGTAGCTGTTGAAGTCGGGACCCTCGGCGATGAGCGCCTTGCCGTTGTATGTCCATGTCTGCATCTTGCCGTTGTTGAAGCTGATAGCAAACTCGCCGTCGGCAGTCTTGCCTTTGACGGTCTGACCCTCTATGGTGAGTGCCGAGCAGCTGTTCATGTCGGCGTTGTGAGCGGCGAGAGCCGGGCGCTTGCCAATCTCGAACTGCTGTTCTGCCACGGCGTAGCCCTTTTCAGCCCACAGCGTAGCCTCCTTCAGGCGTAGCGATACGTTGAGCAGATACTCGGCGTCGTCGCCGACGTTTGTGGTGTACGGTATAGCAACCTTAGCCTCCTTGCCAGCAGCTATGGCAGGCATGTCAGCCGTGCCCTCCTCAACGACGCGTCCGTCGCGCAGCACCTGGTAAACGAGGTCGTAGCCATCGAGACTGACGAACGAGTTCTTGTTCTTCAGCGTGAGCTTGCCGTCGTTGAAATCTGTGAACGCAGCGTTCTGATATACGCGCTTCACCTCAGTGAGCTTGCCCGTCCAGGTGCGGTCGGGCGTGATGAGTCCGTTGTTCACGAAGTTGCCCTGGAAGCCAACGCCCACGCCACCGGTAGAGTTGTAGTCGTAGCCCGAAACCCAGTAGTTGAAGCCGTTCTCGCTCTTGCGCTCGCCCTTCACGAGTCGTGCAGGGTCGTAGAAACTCTGGTCAACCCAGTCCCAGATGCAGCCGCCGAGGATGCCGTTGCTTGCCTCGATAACGTCCCAGTACTCCTGCAGGTTGCCCACAGCCTGACCCATTGCGTGTGCATACTCGCAGATGAAGTAAGGCTTGCCTGCATATCCGTTGCTGCTGCCGCTCACGCTGCTCACTGTAGGATACATCGAAGAGCCGAGGTCAGAGTAGCTCATGTTGCCCTCGTAGTGGATGAGGCGGTCGTCGAGCTGGCGAATCTTGCTGACGCTCGAAGCGAAGTTGCTTGCGCCGCCCGACTCGTTGCCGAGCGACCAGAAGATGACGCTCGGGTGGTTGCGGTCGCGCATCACCATGCGCGCCTCACGGTCGTCGATGGCTGTGCGCCATGTAGAGTTAGAGGCGAGGTTCTGGTTGAAGTGGCACTCCACGTTAGCCTCGTCCATAGTGTACAGACCGTAAGCGTCGAACATGGCGTACATCTTCGGCTGGCGCGGATAGTGCGAGGTGCGCACGGTGTTCACGTTCGCCTGCTTCATCATCTGCACGTCGCGCAGCATGGTCTCCATGTCGATGGCGCGTCCGTATTCGGGATGAGCGTCCTGAGTGTTCACACCCTTGAAGAACACGCGCTTGCCGTTGATGTACACGAGGTTGCCGTTCTGCTTGATGTTGCGGAAGCCGTATTTCGTAGAGAACACCATCTCGTCGGCACCCTCGGCAGTCTGCTGCTTCACTACAACGCTGTAGAGATACGGGTCTTCGGCGCTCCATGCGTGCAGACCGCTGAGCTGGCTGATAGTAGCGTCCACTGTCTTGGTTTCCGTGCCGTTGTATTCGGCTGTAGCCGAGCCGACGGTCTTGCCTTCATGGTCGAGCAGTTCGACGAGGAACTTCTTCGCAGCCTCCACGCCGTCGCGGTTGTCCACCTTCAGCGCCACCTTCAGTGTGCCGCTTGTAGCGTCCTCGCTGAGGTTGGGCGCTGTGATATAATGGTCGGCAACGAACACCTTCGGAGTAGCCACGAGATAGACGTCGCGGTGAATGCCCGAGAGGTGCCACATGTCCTGACCTTCGAGATAAGAGCCGTCGCACCAGCGGTAGACGCGCACCGAAAGCTGGTTGTCGCCCACCTTGGCGAAGTCGGTGATGTCGAACTCGGCGTCGGTGTTAGAGTCCTGCGAGTAGCCTACGTACTTGCCGTTCACCCATACCACGGCAGCGCTGTACACGCCGTCGAAGTGGACGAAAAGACGCTTGCCGTCCCACGATTCGGGCACGTTGAACGAGCGGCGGTAGAAGCCTATGGCGTTATGATCCTCCACGCCGTAGTAGGTGTAGCCCACGTTGGCGTTCGGCGGATTGTTCTGGAACGGGTAGCCCACGTTGGTGTATACCGGTTTGCCGTAGCCTGCCATCTCCCAAGAGAGCGGCACGCGGATGTTGTCCCATGCAGAGTCGTCGTAGTCGGCAGCGAAGAACTCGCTTTCGCCAGGACCGTTCTGTGTTCCGGGCACGAACTTGAACTTCCACTCGCCGTTGAGCAACTGTGTCTCGGCGTTCTGCGGAGTGAGCCACGGCTCGTTGAACGCAGCGTCGCTCTTCATAGCCTCTACCGATGCGTAGGGTATGAACGTAGCGTGAGCATCCTCCTTATAGTCGCCCACCTTCTGCTGGTTCTGAATCCACGAAACGTCGAACTTGCGCTCTGCAGTTCCCGATCCGCCGCCACCGGTTTCGCCGGTAGATCCGTCTTCCACGTCTTCGAGCGAAATCTCCTTGTACGTAGCCCAAGAGCGTGTGTTGCCCTGCGTGCTGCCGTAGAGGATAGACGACATGGCGAGGATGTTGCTCACAGCAGAAGCGTCGCAACGCTGTACGCCGTTGATGTACAGACCATCAGACTTTAGCTCGATGGTGAGTTCGCCAGAGATGTTTTTCAATATTTCATAATGAGTTCTGCTTCCTGGATCGAAGCAGTCGAGCTCCAATTGGCTATTATTCTTTGTGTAGAAAAGGTGGATGACGTTGACGCCGCCCCATCCGTTTGCGCCCTGAAGGTCGTCGCCGATAGAGAGCACGTTTTCGTTCGCTTTCGAGTCGTCGCAGGTGCTGAGGTCGAGCACAGCCTTGAAGCTCTGCTTCTGGAAGTTTATCGCCGTCTCGTACTTGAACGACTTGCCGTTAGGCGTATAGTTGGTGAGTAGCGACTGGCGTGCCTGCACCGAAAGCGTGCCGCCGGCGAGGAGGCACACAAGAGAAAGCAAGAGCACGAGGCGCTGTTTGATGTTTGCTATCATAATGTTTTTAGGTTTGTTGTAATATCTACTATATATATAATGTGTGACAGCTTACTTCTTCAGCAGCGTTTTCTTGCCGTTCACGATGTATATGCCCTCCTGCAATCCGTCGGTGTTGCTGTCTGTGCGCACCTGCTGACCGCCGATGTTGTGCACGCCCTTGGCATGAGTCAGCTTCTGCTCGGTCTCTACGCCGTCGGTCTTCACGCCTTCGATGGCAGTCTCGGGTGAGTTGGCGTCTACGAGCAGCCACTGTGCAGCCTCAAACTCCTTGCCCGGCATCTGCGGCATAGCGGCAATGCGGTTGTAGACTGAGTTCTGGTAGAGATACATCGAAGCACTCGCTTCTGTGTTGCGGCTCGAAATGGCGTATTCTTCGGTAGAACCCTCCACCGGCTCAATGCGCCACTCGCTGAACGTACCGCCCTTTGCAGACGGCGTGCCCCAAAGTTCGGCTCCCCACGCTGTGTCGCCCGACATGATGCGGTAGAATCCCGGAGTGGTTGCGCTCTCGATCTGTTCGAGCGTCACCTTCACCTTCTCGCCACCAAGCACAAGACGTCCGTCTTCGGTGCCGAGAAACTGTTTCTTGCCGACATTGTAGAGACAGTAGGTGCCTCCGCTTTTCGGCGTCTCGCCCTTGTAGTCTTCGGCTGCTACGGCTGTACAAGTGCCGAGCAGCGCAAGGGCTGTAAAGAATAATTTGTTCATATTGGTTTGTTATTAGTATGTATTAGTATGTTCGTTTTTTATATGCTCTCTAATAATTGGTGCATTAAACTGCGTTCTGTAGTACGTAAGAGGTTTTAGGTTGTACGGTTAACTGCCGCCGATTGCGGCAAGCTAACCGTGATGTAATCTGTAGTTGTCGCTTATTTGTCGTCGGCAACCATCTTTTTCGGTCCGCGCACGCGTTCGTTCTGTTTCACTCCGCTGCGAATCTCGATGTTGATGCCGTCCGAAATGCCGGTCTGCACCTTGCGTCGCTCGTATGTCTGCTTGTCGCCTTCGCCCTTTATCACGTAGACGTACGTGTCGTTGCCCTCAAACTCTATGGCGCTCTCTGGCACAGCCAGCACGTTCTTCGCTTCAGCCAGCACTATCTCTGCGTTGGCGCTGTAGCCCGAGCGTATGTTCGCAGACGAGGACGGCAGATTCACGGCTGCCTTTATCTCAAACTGGTTGGCGCCGTTCTGCTCCGTAGCTTTCGGCGAGATGTACTCCAGACGGGCGTCGAACTTCAGATCCTGCAGCGCGCCAATCGTAATCTTCATGTTCATTCCGGCGGAGAGACGACCCACCTCAGTCTCGTCGATATTGCCGCGGAAGATGAGGTCGTTCATGTTTGCGACGGTAGCTATTGTGGTTCCGTCGTTGAAGGTATTGGCAAGAATGACGGAGTTGCCCACCTTAACCGGTATGTCGAGTATCAGACCCGTGATTGTGGAGCGTATGAGCGTAGACGAAGCCGAAGCGTTCGATTTCGATACGCCGTCGCGCACTACCTCCAGGTTGTCCTGCGCTGCGTCCACCTCCTCGCGAGCCTGTCTGAGAGCCTGCGCTATCTTGTCGTATTCGTCGGCAGCGACGAGTCCTTTGTCGAAGAGAGCCTTCTCGCGGTCGTAGTCGGTTTGCGCCTGCTTGCGGTTTATCTCGGCAAGACGCAGACGCGACTGGGCTGCGCTGAGCGAACCCATGTCCGGGATTACCTTTACCTTGGCAATCACCTCGCCCTCCTGAACCGTTTCGCCAGCCTCTTTGAGTATCTCGGTGATGATGCCCGAGATTTGCGGCTTCACGTTCACCTCGTTGCGCGGCTCAATCTTGCCGGTGACGACGGTGGTCTTGCGGATGTTCATACGCTGCAGTGTGAACTCGTCGTATACCTCGGGTTGAGGCTGCGACTTGATGTAGAGAAACACGAATGTTCCGATGAAGATCACGGCAACAAGTGCCATGAGGATGTATTTGATGTACTTTTTCATAAGCTGGGTTGTTTAGGGTCTAAGCCCTCCCCGACGGGGAGGGTTGGGAGGGGCTACTCGTCGCGCATGGCGTCTACGGGCTTGATTCTCATGGCTCTCATGGCAGGCGCGAGTCCGGCGAGCACGCCGAGCAGCGAGAGCATGGCTACGGCGCCCACGGCTGTCCAAAAGCTGATCTGGAAGTGAGCCATTACGATGCCGTCCGTTGTGTTAGCCATTTCGAGCGCCTGCAGGATAAGCACCACGAAGAGTATGCCGCTCATGCCGGCAATGGCTGTGAGGAGTATGCTTTCGGAGATGATTTGCGAGAGAATGCTTCGCGGTGTGGCGCCTATTGCACGGCGTATGCCAATCTCTGTTGTGCGTTCGCGCACGGTCACCATCATGATGTTCGACACGCCGATGGCTCCGGCGAGCAGCGTGCCTATGCCTACGAGCCAGATGAGTATGTTGACGCCGCGGAACATGCTGTCGACCATCGAGAACATCATCTCGGTATTGAATATCATCACGCCCTTGTCGTCATTCGGACTCACGTCGTGCGCCTGCGCTATCACGCTGCGTATGCGGTCGGTGATGTCGCTCATCTTCACGCCGGGCTTTCCGGTCATGCAGAGCAGGTCGATGTTGTGTCCGCGGTTGTACACTTGCTGCACGAGTGTGATGGGCAGCACTACGGCTTGTTCGTCGCTGCCGTTGATGTTCATGTTGCCGTCGCTGTAGTTGACACCCACCACATTATAATATATGGAGTCGATGCATATGAGCTGACCGCATGGGTCGCCTCCGCCGGTGAAGAGCGACTTGTACACTTGCTTGCCGATGACGCAGACCTTGCGTCCCTGACTGATGTCCATCTCGTTGATGTATCGTCCGTAGAACATCTTCGGCGTAGTGACCTCCTGCATGTCTGGCATCACGCCCTTCACGGTGCATGAGGCGTGCTTGTCGCCGTGCGTTGCGCCCGCTCCCCATCGCGTGATGGTAGGCGTAACGACGTCGAGCTCTGGCACGTGCGCCTTGAGTCGCTTCACGTCGTCGTAGTTCATCACCCACTGTCGTCCTTTGCGGAATCCGTGGTAGGGTATGGTGGTCTGCTGCGCCCATACGACGGCAGAGTTTGTGGCGAATCCGTCGAGGTTCTTGTTGATAAGCTCCTTGAGTCCGTCGCCGCCGCCGATGAGTCCGACGAGCATGAACACGCCCCAAAACACGCCGAATCCGGTGAGGAAGGTGCGTGATTTGTTGCGAGATAGCGTGTCGAGTATTTCACGCAAGCGGTCGGTATCGAATCGTATCATTGTTTTCTCTTTTTTTTACTAAGCCGAGCTAAGCCTTCTTAGGCCTTTTTAAGCCGAGAGGACTAACGCTAACTAAGCCCTCCCCGACGGGGAGGGTTGGGAGGGGCTCCTACTCAGCCCTCAGCGCCTCAATCGGTCTGATTCGGGCAGCCTTGCGAGCCGGTATTAGTCCGGCGAGCGCGCCGGTGATTATCATCAGGAGTGTGGCTTTTATGCAGGTGTCGAAGCCCACGGTGGGGTTGGTGAACATCTGTATGGCGAAGAGTCCGTTGTCGATAGTTTCCTTTCCGATAGTGGCGTCCATATACTGGTTGGCGGCGATGCCGAGCAGCATGCCTATGTAGCCGAAGAAAGTAGTGATGACGACGCTCTCGATGATGATGAGGCGCAGGATAGACCACGGTTTGGCGCCGATAGCCTTGCGTATGCCGAACTCGTGAGTGCGTTCGCGCACGGTGATGAGCATGATGTTCGACACGCCCACGATGCCCGAGATGAGTGTCAGTATGCCTATCACCCAGAGTGCCGTGCTCAGCAGTCCGTTGGCGGTATTCATGCTGAGCGCCTGTGTGAATCGGTTCCATATCCATACGGCGTTTTCGTCGTCGGGCGCGGCGCGGTGCTGTCGGTTTATCCTCGCACGATAGTTGGACTCGAACGCCGCGTTCTCAGCCTCCGAGTTAAGATTGCTGAACGAGAAGACGATGTCGCCCGTCTTGTCGCCCTTGCTGTATATGGCGCGGAACGTCGTGAACGGTATGAAGGCGTCGTTGCCCATGCTGTTCTTCTGACTCTCGTAGATGCCCACGACGCGGAAGGCGAGCGTCGTTGTACGTATCAGCTGCCCGTTGAGTGCGAGCGGCGACTGCGGCAGCAACTCCTTCGCCATGTCCGAGGATATGACTATCGACTTGCGGCGGTCCTTAAGGTCGGGCTCGTTTATGAAGCGTCCGCAGACCATCGTGCGCTTGTTGATGTAGATATCGTTCGGGTATACGCCGCTCAGCTTTATGCCCGTGGTGTAGTTGCTGCCGTTGACGAGTGTCTCGCCCTGCTGCGACAGTTCTGCGCCCACGGTCTCCACATTGTTGTTGAAGCCCTTCTTGGTGATGCTCATGTCCTTGTCGTTCAGCTCCACGGCGCGCCCTTCGCCCAGTCCGTCATACGCCTTCGACGTCTCGCCGCCGTACACCACCATTGATGTGGCGAGGAATCGGTTCGAGTTGCCCATCATGGCGTTGATCAGACCGTTGCCCGCACCGAGCAGCACGATGAGGATGAAGATGCCCCACGCCACGGAGAAGCCCGTGAGCGCCGTGCGCAGGCGGTTGTGCTTGATGGTGGTGAGTATTTCGATGAATATGTCGCGCATGTGCCTTTACTTCATTATGCCGTTGATGCCGAACGGTCGCGCCGTATGGTCGAGGTTTTCCTCGATGCGGCCTATTACGCCGTCCTTTATGTGTACAATCTTGTTGGTCTCGTTAGCCACGCCGCTCTCGTGCGTCACGACGATGGTCGTCACGCCCTCCTCGGCGTTCAGCCTTTTCAGCAGTTCCATCACCTCCACCGATGTCTTCGAGTCGAGTGCGCCCGTAGGCTCGTCGGCGAGAATTATCTGCGGCTTCGTGATGAGCGCCCGCGCTATAGCCACGCGCTGCTTCTGTCCGCCCGACATCTCGTTGGGGTAGTGGTCTGCCCACTGCGCCAGTCCGAGTCGGTCGAGATACTCCATCGCCAGCTTGTGTCGCGTGCGTCGTGCCACGCCCTGATAGTAGAGCGGCAACTCCACGTTCTCCACAGCCGTCTTGAACGCAATGAGGTTGAACGACTGAAAGATGAAACCTATCATGCGGTTGCGGTACTCCGCAGCGCGCGTCTCCGAGAGGTTCTTGATGAGCGTGCCGCCGAGCAGGTATTCGCCCGAGTCGTAGTTGTCGAGAATGCCGAGAATATTGAGCAGAGTAGACTTGCCCGAGCCCGACGCGCCCATGATAGAAACGAACTCGCCCTCGGCAATGTCGAGCGTGATTCCCTTCAGCACATGCAGCGGCTGCGCACCCTGGTAAGTCTTGTTAATGTCTTTCAGATGTATCATATATATATAATATGTAGCAAAGTAACAAAAATATCCGCAAAAAGACGATAAATAGTTCGTCTTTTTACGGATATTTAATAGTAGGTGGGCGCGTGCGAACGCCTATGTCGTTGTGTCTGTAGCGATTAGGAGTATGGTCTTGCCGCCAGCCTACGACTTCCAGCGCCATGTCTTCACGATCATGCGACCCAGGCGCGTGAACGCCACCGTGACACGCTGCGGCGAAACCTGCTTGCCGCCGATGATGAGCAGCACGGCGGTGAGGATGAGCGCGATGCCCACGGCAAGACGCATAGTGAACGACTCGCCGAAGCAGACGCAGCCTATGGCTACAGCCGTTATCGGTTCGAGCGCACCAAGAATTGCGGTGGGAGTAGAGCCAATGTCTTTAACGGCTATCGCCATAAGCACTAACGATAGCACGGTAGGCATCAGTGCGAGTTGAGCAGCGAAGAGCCACTGGTGCGGCGTGGTGAGCAACTGCACCGTCTCGCCCATGGCGAACGTGTAGCCGAGAATGGTGAGCAGACCGAAGATAAGCACGTAGAACGTGAGCTTCACCGACGACATCCTCAGGCGCGACTTGTTCACCACAACGATATACACGGCGTACGTGAGCGACGACACCATGACGAGCAAAACGCCGAGCGTGCTGAGCGCCGATCCGTCGGAAGTCTGGTTCAGAAGAGCTATTCCGCCCAATGCGAGCGCGATGGAGATGACCGTGGCTGCTGTGACTTTCTCTTTGAACAGCAGCGCCATAATCACCGCCACCATAACCGGATAGACGAATAGCAGCGTGGAGGCGATGCCCACGTCCATATAGTTGAAGCTGATGAAGAGCGACGACGACGATGAGCCCATGAACACGCCGAGCATGGCGAGCAACATCAGTTCGCTACGCGTTACGCCGAACTTCTTGCGCTGCACGAGCATCATCACGCCGAGCATCACGATAGCGAGTCCGAAACGATAGAAAAGTGTAGAGTTGGCACTGATACCGTCATGGTACAAGTTCATGGCGCCGAGCGGATTAGTGCCGTAGAACACGGCTGCGCCGACGCCACATAGAGTGCCGCGAAGTTTTACGTTCATACTGTGTGTTTTGATTTTTAAGCAAAGGTACAAATAAAAGTAGAAAAGTAAAAGAGTAAAAAAGTAAAAAGGGCGTTTAAAAGTAGAAAGGTAAAAGAGTGAAAAGAGGTAAAGTGAAGGGGCTTTAAAAGTGAAATCATGGTTTTGCGATTGAAAAAACCTTTAGCCGCGTTCGTAAAAATTAAACGTAAATGCTTTTTTGCTTTCGGTATTCTCAATACCTTTGCAATCGCAAAACAGAAATAACAACATACTACTGCAAACCGCGTGAATATACATTATTATATATAACACAGAAAATAAATAAATAGCATAAGAGAAATGGAAATTTTAAGAAATCTGTTTTATGGTTTCCCCGACCTATGGGGTGGAGGCGTGGCACACTCGGTGATGATTCTCGCCCTTGTTATCACGTTAGGCCTGAGCCTTGGCAAGCTGAAGGTGAAGGGCGTGTCGCTCGGACTCGCCTGGATACTGTTCATCGGTCTCATCTTCGGCCACTATTCGCTCAATCTCGATGCCCATCTGCTCCACTTCCTTAAGGAGTTCGGCTTGATTCTTTTCGTTTACTCTATCGGTCTTGAGGTAGGCCCCGGCTTCTTCTCATCGTTCAAGGACGGCGGCAAGAGCCTCAATTCTCTTACGGCTATTATCGTGGCGCTCAGCATCGTCACAACACTCGTCATATACAGCTTCACCGGCACACCATTCACCACAATGGCAGGCATCCTCTCGGGCGCAGTAACCAACACTCCTGGACTCGGTGCTGCGCAGCAGGCGTACAGCGACCTGCGCCATATCGACGCACCGAGCATCGCTACCGGCTATGCCATTGCATATCCGATGGGTGCGCTCGGCGTAATCATCTCGTTCGCCATCCTGCGCTACGTTCTGCGCATCAACAAGGAGGCTGAGGAGGCTGACGCCAAGCGCGGTATGGGCCACCTGGAGAAGATGACGCTCAACACATTCTCGGTGAAGGTGACCAACACGATGATCTTCGGCGACAATATACAGCAGATACGCGAGTTGCTGAAGCGCGACTTCATGGTGTCGCGCATCCTTCGCAACGGAACGAACGAACACGACGAGGTGGTGAACGGACAAACCGTGATAGGCGAGGGCGACATACTGCGCATTGTGGCTCATCCTACCGTGGTAGACCCCGTCATTGCGCTGCTCGGCGAGAAGGTTGACGTGCCCGAAGACAAGTTCGGCAACGAACTCATCACACGCCGAATACTCGTTACTAAGCCCGACATCAACGGCAAGTCGCTCTCTCATCTGCACATTCGCGAGAACTTGGGCACTAACGTAACACGCGTCAACCGCAACGGTGTGGATCTTATCGCTACCGGTTCGCTGAAGCTGCAGCTCGGCGACCGTCTCACCGTCGTAGGTACCGAACTCGCCATCGCTCATACCGAGAAGATGCTCGGCAACCAGATGAAGCGTCTCAACAATCCGAACCTTATACCGGTGTTCCTCGGCATCGTGCTCGGCTGTATCTTCGCCAACATCCCGTTCTTCATCCCCGGCATCAACGAGAGTCTGCGACTCGGACTCACCGGCGGTCCGCTCATCGTGGCTATCCTCGTAGGCTACTTCGGTCCGAAGTACAACCTCGTGACGTACAACACCATATCAGCCAACCTCATGCTGCGCGAAGTGGGCATCTGCATCTTCCTTGCGTGCGTAGGTCTCGGCACCGGCGAGCAGTTTATGCAGACCGTAATGTCGGAGAGCGGCATGACCTGGATAGGATACGGCATCGCCATCACAATGATACCTGTCATCCTGGGCGGCATCATCGGCAAGTATCTCTTCCACATCAACTGGTACACGCTGCTCGGTGTGCTCGCCGGCTCAAACACCAACCCGTCGGCGCTGGCATACGTTCGCGACCAGACATCGGTAGACGCGCCTAACGTGGGCTACGCCAACGTCTATCCGTTCGCAATGTTCCTGCGCATCGTTACGATACAGATACTCATCTTCGTGTTCGGTTAAGCCGCGTACGCCGATTCAGATAATAAGATAATGTTTTTATAGTTTTAATAGTAGTTAATATGTTCAGGGTAACTAAGGGGGTAGTTGTCTCAACTGCACCAACCGAGAAGTTGGTCTAATAAATCGGTGTAGTTCTTGCTCTGGCAAGCGGCAAAGCCGAGCGGAGACAACTGCACCCCCTTATGTTACTCTTCACGCAAGCCCCGTAAACAACGAATATGGATAACAATACAATAGAAACAATGCAAGCAACCTGCCACTGTGGCAATTCAAACAACCAGTCTAAAGTGGCGGCAGCCGAGCTGCAGCACAAGCTCGACCTGCTTCTGCGCACCGGAAGCATACTTATGGAGAGTGCAGCCGACACATCGCGCATCCGCCGTACGATGAAGCGCGCCGCAGCCTTTCTTAGTCTCGACGAACGCTACCTGCACTTCTACATCAACTGGAACGTGCTCATGGTGAACTACAGCGATACCGAGCACTCGTTCACCAAGTTCCAGCGCTGTGAGAAGCACGGCATCAACATGACCTCCATCACTAAGATAAGCAAGCTCACATGGAGCGCCATCCGCAACGACTATTCGCTCGAACAGTACGAGTCGGCGCTGGAGGAAATTCGCTCTACGCCGCGCAGTTTCACTCCGTGGCAGGTAGCTGTCGGCGGCGGCTTTGCCTGCGGCGGTTTCTGCATACAGTTCGGTTGCGACTGGCCTGCGTTCTTCTATTGCTCTTTGGCAGCCATCCTCGGTTTCCGCCTGCGCATGTTCCTGCCCACACGCGGCTGCAACAACTATATAGCCATCGGCATCGCGGCTTTCGTAGCTACACTCATTGCATGGGCTACCACATTCCTCTCGCTCTCGCCGGCTCTCGCCGACTTCCTGCCAGCCATCATGCACTCCGACACGCCTTGGCATCCGCTCATGGCTTGCGCCTTGTTCATCGTGCCCGGCGTTCCGCTCATCAACTTCGTGAGCGACATGCTCGACGGATATATAGAAGTGGGCATGGTGCGCGCGCTCAACACGCTGTTGATGGTCCTGGCTATGGCGTTCGGCATCGCTTTCGCCATTAAGGTGTGCGGCATCGACAACTTCGTGAAAGACCTTACGATGATTCCGCACCACGAATACTGGGAGTTTGCCATAGCTGCAGCCGTCTCGGCTATGGGCTTCTCTACAATCTTCAGCATTCCGCGTAGAATCCTGCCAGCAGTGGCTCTCGGCGGCATCATCGCCGTGTGCTTCCGCAACTTCGTCAATCTCGGTCCAAGCAACGGCAACATTGGTCTCGATATGGGCTTAAGCATCGGTTCGCTCGCAGGCTCAGCGCTCATCAGCGTCATCGTTATCAAGGCTCGCCACTGGTTCCACGTTCCCCATCAGTGCATCACCATCCCGAGCGTAATCCCGATGGTGCCCGGTGTGCTCATGTATCGCGCTCTCTTCGCCTTCATCGAGATGCACGGCGTGGTAGGCGAGGTGACAGTCGGCATGAACAACGCCATCAAGGCGTCGCTCGCCATCGTCTGCATCGCGCTCGGCGTGGCTATACCTAACATCTTCTTCCGTCGCTTCATAGAAGGCGACCGCAAGCGCAAGCTCTTCAACATGCTCGTTGAGCGCAAGCGCAAGAACGGCGAGTTCGTAGACCTTAGTGCTGTGGAAATAAAATAAAAGTTGTACTTTTGCTTCAAGACAATCATTGATATGGAAATAAGACAACTTAGATACTTTCTGAAGGTGGCAGAGACGCTCAACTTCTCCGAGGCTGCGCGCAAGCTCTTCATCACGCAGAGCACGCTCTCGCAGCAGATATCGCATCTGGAGCAGGAGATAGGTCTGCCACTCTTCGAGCGAAACTCGCATGAGGTGTACCTCACCGAGGCTGGAAAGGAGCTTCGACCCTACGCGCAGAACGCCGTGAACTCGGCAGATGCGTGCATCGACCACATGAACGACCTGAAGGAGATGCTCGGCGGCGAACTGAATATCGGCGTCACCTACTCGTTCAGCAACATAATGGCTGAGACATTGGTGGCTTTTCTGCGAGCCTATCCGCACGTGAAGCTGAACATCATCTACCGCTCGATGCAGGAACTGATGGACGGACTGAAGAAGCGCGAGCTCGACCTCGTGCTTGCCTTCAAGCCGCTCAACAAGGACAAGGCTATCGACAGCCGAGCCATATTCAGCAATCGTCTGGCGGCTATCGTCAACGAGAACCATCCGCTTGCGCGCCAATCGTCACTGCGACTTTCCGACCTTGAGCGCTACGACCTCATACTGCCGTGCAAGGGTTTGCAGGCGCGCAACGCCTTCGACCATCTTGTAGAGGGCAAGGAGCTGAACTATCGCATCATGGTTGAGGTGAACAGCGTGAACATCATCTTCGACCTTCTGCGCCGCAGCAATCTTGTTACGATTCTCTCCGAGTCGACAACCATTCTGCAGCCCGACATGAAGGCGCTTTCGCTTGATGCAGCCGACAACGAGATGGACGGTTGCATACATATTCTTAAAGACTCGTATATGAAAAACTCAGCACAGGAGTTCATCCGTATGCTGAGTCAGTCGACATCTATACTCGCGAACTTCGCGTTTAAAGATATTCTTAATTAAAATGTCAGTAGCGGAGGTCTCCGGCCTCCGCAGCACGTAGAGGTGCGACCAACAAAAGTAGCGGAGGTCTCTGGCCTCCGCAGCACGTAGAAGTGTGACCAACAAAAGTAGCGGAGGCCGGAGACCTCCGCTACTTTTTTTGCTCCGATTGTTGCGTTTTGTCATCGTGCTCCGAACGCCGTCCGATCAGATTCCGTCCGCCGCCCGATCAGATTCCGAACGCCGTCCGATCAGATTGCGTCCGCCGCCCGATCAGATTGCCTCCGCCGCCCGCCGGTTAATGTTAAGAGATAGGGCGTGCGTCACGACCATTATATACATAAAATTATTGCTGTCCGGTAAACAATTATTCACCCTTATATTGTTTTGTTGTTCAGTGTTTTATAGCAATATTTACTAAAGGGCTTGCCTGTATACTATGCGGGCTGAAAGCCCAATACTCACATAGCCCAGGGCAGCGCCCTACCCTTTATACACATCTTTGACAATTCTCAACATCTCACATTTGCAGAAG